>Ga0209075_1000421_pt1 | contig 40876 bp, 55 predicted proteins | sample Stecom2011_FD_187523 | JGI IMG/M metagenome (GOLD analysis project Ga0209075, IMG submission 187523) | Agricultural soil microbial communities from Utah to study Nitrogen management - Steer compost 2011 (SPAdes) (version 2) | ecosystem: Environmental > Terrestrial > Soil > Agricultural land...
GAATCTACACCTTATTTTTGATAAGAATTACAAAAGAATAAAACTAGGCCAATACCCAAAGGAAATCAAAAAGTCCACACAAATTCAAGCATTTAAAGTGATAGCAAGGACACTTCATTTCAAAACTTTAATCCTTAAGATTCACAAAGCAATTAAAAATCGCATTTTTAAGTTAAAAACTATTCAAGCGTGTAATTATATATTCATTAAAGTTTAATATTTAAGCGATTAAAACAAATTCATTAAATTTCTGTGTAAATTTTATTCCTTTTGCAGAAGATTAAAGTAATTTTTCAGATATAGAGTCATGGAGGCAATATGTTTGGGTTTTCTCTTAAAAATGTTCTTTGTTTCATTCTTGGGGCATTTATTTTGTCTTTTGCAGGAAAAGACATTTATTTACCCCGTTTTTTTAGTCAACAAGGTATAGACTTTGAGTCTGCGAGTGCAAAATGGAGTCGCACACGCATGGACAGCACAGAAAATTGGATTATTTTGTGGGAGTCAGGTTTTGGAAACGACCCATCTACCGCTCCCTCCCCTTTTAAAGTGAATATGAAACAACTCAAGGAAGTGTTAGAAAAAAGTTATGATGTAAATCTGAATACCTTAAAAATGGTAGAAAAAGGGGCTTCTAAAACAGACCAATATAAAATGATTGTCTTTTTAACATACACAGAAACATGGGCAGCCTATGGATCAGGTTATGACGATGTCATTGGAAGCTTAGAGGTCAACCCCGCTGCAGCCAATATGCCTGTGGTAGTCGCTCACGAAATTGGGCACACTTTTCAATACCAGACAGGTTGTGATGTTCCTAGTGGCGGCTTTCGTTATGGTTTGGGCGAAAACGGCAAAGGTGGCAATGGATTTTGGGAGCAAGGTGCACAATGGGCCGGTTTTAAGGTTTACCCCGAAGAGCAATTCAGAACACATGATTTTAACACATACATTTCAAGCAATCACTTACACATATTACACGAAACTCCTCGATACGCCAATTACTTTATTCCAGACTACTGGGCTTATAAACAAGGCATTGACTTTATGGGAAGACTGTGGCGAGAATCTAGGCGGCCAGAAGACCCTGTTGAAGCTTACAAAAGAATTTTTGGCCTCACTCAAAAAGAATTTAACGATGAAATTTATGAACATGCCGCTCGATTAACCACATGGGATTTGCCATCCATCTCATCTTATGGGGCCAACTACATTCATAGGCGATCTCAGGTGAAAATGAACAAAACAAGTGACAATTTTTGGCGTATAGATGCCTCTGTCACACCTGAAAATTACGGCTATAACAGCATAAAACTCAATGTTCCCAATGTTTCGACATTGGTTTCTGTTCAATTTCAAGGCCTTGCAGGCAGCAGTGGCTACAGGGTTAAAAACTTAGAAGATTCTGGTTGGCGTTTTGGTTTTGTAGCCCTACTCCAGAATGGAGAGAGAGTTTACAGTGACATGTCCAGTCTCGACTACAGCTCTTCTAACCCCACAGGGACTTTATCTTTTATGGTTCCAAACAACACATCTAATTTATGGCTTGTAGTTTCTGGTGCTCCTCAAAAACATGCCCATCACGAATGGGACGACAACGACGATAACGATGAACAATTACCCTATCAAGTGAAATTTTCTAACACCAACTTACTAGGAGAAGAAAATAACATCAGCATCACCTACCACTTGAAAGTAAACATAGAGGGAAAAGGTAGCGTAAGCCCTACCACTGGAGACTACCCAAGCACTTCTTTAACAATACAAGCACAAGCAGAGCCTGGTTACACCTTTGATTATTGGGGAGGAGATTTAAGTGGAAAAGACCCAAATGCAACTTTAGCATTAGATCAAAACAGAGAAATCACCGCCTATTTCACTAAAATAGAAAGTCTCAGCAACACACTCCCTTACACCATTTCCATGCCTTTAAAAAATGACTATACTCCTCAAGAATTGTCCATCGACTTAAATTATCTAAGCAGCACATTAGATTTAAGTCCAGAAGAAATAAAAGCAAACTGGGGAAAAACACTTTTATTTTATGGAATCCATCCCGACGGTAGTTACGAACAAAAATCTACAGCCATAGCTCCAGGGCATTGGTTTGATTCCTTAGGAAACATTGTAGAATATGGAGAAAATTCCTTTGTATATTCCGAAATCGACACCAATCAATTTACAATAAAAGTAGGCCAATATCCAAACCGTAGCAAATTAGGAGACGCCTATAAATTCAAACAGGCCCTGGTTTATAAAAAATCAGAAAAAGAAGAAATACAAATCATTTTTGACTTCGTAGTCACCATAGAAAACACCACCTCCATTGCAAAAAAAATACAATATAAAATTCCGCATCAAAAACAAAATTTTTCTACCGAAATAAAAGAAGCTTTAAGCACAGGAAAAATACAAGTCAAAGTATATAACATATCGGGACAACAAATCTCTAAAAAACAAGTCCGTGAATGGAATGACCTAGGCATTCACAGAAGTGGGATTTACAAAATAATTTGGATAAAAAATCATCAAATCCAATCCATTCAAACCCTCACTTACACAAGTCACTAAAAAACGCCCCCACCCAAAAAAACAATACCCTTAAACACGAGGGTATTGTTTATCTTTTTAAAAATCAAACTACTGGGAGCTATCTATTGTAATTTAGAGTATAATGAAGTTTCAGAAGCGCCTGGCTCCTTTTAGCATAGATTCCTTTAAAACAAAATCTATCCAAATGTTTTTCAAAATAAAACACCATTCACTGGATTCACCCCAAAGCATCGCAATACCATTAAAGCTCTTTAATTTTGTGCTTTTGCACAAATAATAGATTATATTCATAAAAATTAAACTTATAAAAGGAGTCTTCATGAGTGTCTTGATCATTTTAAACCGCCCCCCTTATGATCAAAGTGATGTGACCTGGAATGCACTTCGCTTGGCAAAAGAACTACACCAACAAAAATCATTGGTTCGAATATTTTAATGAATAATGCTGTCGATTTAGCTAGAGAATCTTGCGTAGCCCCAGAAACATACGATCAAGATTTAAAACAAATGTTAAAAGAATTAATTCATCTAGGAATTTCTGTTGAGGTTTGCGGCTCTTGCATGGCTCGCTGTGGAATCTATAAAAATGAAGCCTATTATAAAGGTGCTCATGCCTCAACTATGAAAAAATTAGCAGAATGGATAAACACTTCAAATAAAGTCCTTACATTTTAAAACAAAAGCAATGAACTCATAAACTTTCTCTGTTTTTATCCTTTTTATAATCAAAAATCATAAAATAAGTCCTATTTATTTAAAACACTATTGTGCATATGCACAAAATATACTATATTAGCTATTATAAGTTCGTATTTCATAGGAGAAACTATGTTTAATTTGAATCGAAATTTCAAAAATTGTTCCTTTTTTAGGAACGCAAGGCAAGGTTGCGGAATGGCAAATGCCAGTGGTCGAGGCATGAACGCAGGCCAAGGCCGTGGAATGGCAAACACCGTTGGATCTTGCAAAAGATTTCAACAAAAAATTTTAATGAACGGGAGGGTCTAATGCCTATTATAGCCTTTCCAAGTGCTGGAAACGACGAAAATGCCGTATTAGATTTGCGATTCGGCCGAGCCAAAAACTTTGTGTTGTACAATGAAAACACAAAAACATTTTCGGTCGTTGAAAACACTCAAAATATGCAAGCCAGTCAGGGGGCAGGCATCCAATCTGCTCAAAATATTCTGGACAATAATGCAAGTGTATTAATATCTGGAAATTGTGGTCCCAAAGCTTTTCGTGTTTTAAATGCAGCACAAGTTCAAATCTTTTTTGCAGAAGCTAAACCCATTATAGAACTTTTACAAGATTATCAACAAGGACTCTTAAAAAAAGCAGAATCAGCAAACACCGAAGGGCATTGGGTATGAAAATAGCCATAGCCTCTGGAAAGGGAGGGACTGGGAAAACCACATTTGCCTTGGCCTTGTTTTTGGCCAATTCAGATCGCAGTGTATTTTTAGATTGTGATGTAGAAGAACCCAATGCCCATTTATTTTTGAAAGGGATAGAAAAGCAAAAAGATGTGGTACAGTTATTGATCCCCAAAGTAAACGCAGATCTTTGCAATCAATGTGGTTTGTGCGTTAAAAGCTGTCAATTTAATGCTTTGGCTATGGCAGGTAAAGCAGGAGTTTTGGTGTTTAACGAGCTATGTCATAGTTGTGGAGCTTGTACTTTGATATGCCCAACGGGTGCAATTCAAGATGTTGAAACACCAGTAGGAGAAATAAGTATCTATGACTTAAAAGGCGGTGCAGAATTTTTATCTGGACGATTAAAAGTAGGGCATAGTGCTGCTCCAGCGGTGATCCAAGCAGTCAAAAAACACCCCAGCACGACTCCATACACACATCACATTATAGACTCTCCTCCCGGCACCTCTTGCTCTTTTGTGACATCAGTTTCTGGAGCTGACTTTGTGATTTTAGTGACCGAACCCACTCCTTTTGGACTTCACGACCTTAAATTAGCTGTGGAGGGCGTAGAAAACTTAAAATTACCTTATGCTGTGGTGGTCAATCGTGTGAGAGAAAAAGACCACCTGATAAAAAAATACTGTGCAGAAAAAAACATAAAAATCCTTCTCGAATTAGAAGAAGACAGACGAGTCGCCGAAATGTATTCAAAAGGAGGCACTCTACTTGAAGTGCTTCCAGACTTAAAAGAAAAGTTGAATTTATTACTAAGTGATTTAGAAGACCAAGTAGGAGCAAACCCATGAAATCCAATACACCCAAAGAACTAGTGGTGGTCAGTGGAAAAGGAGGGACAGGAAAAACCTCTATCACCGCTTCTCTTGCTAGTTTTTTTCCAAAAAAAGTGCTTGTAGATGGAGATGTAGATGCAGCTGATTTGCATTTATTATTCAATCTAAAAAACACAAAAACTGAAGATTATTATGGGGGTTCTATAGCAGAAATCATCCAAGACAAATGCACTCAATGCGGTATCTGTGAATCTTTGTGCCGTTTCGACGCTATTATTTTTGAAGAAAATCGATATGTGGTTCAAGAAATGTCTTGCGAGGGGTGCAAAGTTTGTGTAGATCATTGCCCAGAAAAGGCTTTTTTGTGGAAACCTGACCTCAATGGAATTTGGATGGAATCAGAAACGCTGCACGGATCACTCATTCACGCTCGATTAACACCTGGCTCAGAAAATTCTGGTAAATTAGTCACTCATGTAAAAGAAATTGGAAAAAAACGGGCCATAGAACAAAACACACCTTTAGTGATTGTCGATGGACCTCCTGGAATAGGGTGCCCAGCTATAGCCGCCTTAACCGGAGCGAGTGGACTTTTGATGGTCACAGAACCTACACCTTCTGGTCTTCATGACTTGATACGAATTTTAGATTTAGCGGCACATTTTAAGCTCAAGTCTTGTGTATTATTAAATAAAGCAGACATCAACCCAAAATATGAGGCTTTAATCCAAGCAGAAATCAAAAAATTTGACGCTAGCTTCATAGGGACGCTCCCGTATTCAAAAATATTTACGGAAGCTCAATTAAAAGGTCAATCTATTGTAGAAGCCTACCCTGATTCAAAAGAAAGCATCTACTTAAAAGAAATTGCAAAGCGTGTCACCTCTTTCTTAGGGCTTTAATTTTTTATATAGGAACAATATCAAAACAAAATCAAAAACATCTTTTATATTTATCCATTGAGAGTGCTTGACTTTGTTGTTTTAGATCATTTCACATCGAAAATACAGGAGAATTTATGAGATTTGCCATCCCATTAGCCGACGGAAAACTCACCGCTCATTTTGGGCACTGCAAAAGCTTTGCTTTTATAGAAGTAAAAGACCTTAGTGCCCCCGAAATATTTCAAGTCACCGAGTGTGAACCACCCCCACATGAACCAGGTGTGCTTCCCCAGTGGCTTTATGACAACCAAATCACGCATGTGATTGCGGGTGGCATGGGCGAAAGAGCTCGTAAGCTATTAGAAGCCAAAAGCATTCATGTCGTGGTAGGGGCTCCATTAGAAAAACCCGAAGTTTTAGTGAGCAGTTTTTTACTAGGAAAACTAGAAAAAGGAGACAATCTTTGTGGTCACGATGAAAACCACATTTGTAGTTAGCTCAGAGTCTCTGCTTTATCTGTCGTAGATAAGCAGAGCAAAAACACTCATGGGTCCAGAGTTTTACAATCTACTCTCTCGACCCACATTAAAAGCCACTTGATTTCCAGCATGAAACTTGGGGTCAAAAAGTTTTTCTAAAGCCTTTTGCCAGTTTTCTAAAGAAAAATCCAAATAGGTGCTAAGCTTCCCTAGCATAGCCACATTCAGAGCTTTTTCGGTAGGGAGCTTATCGATTTCAATATCTTTAGGAGTGAGCAAAATACCTCCATCTTTTAGAGAAATTTCATTGACAGGCACTTGATCCTCGGCAAAAACCACTAAAAAATCTGCTGTTTTATCTGGAATCATGGGACTTTGGACTTTATCTCCATAGCGTACTTCACTAGCCACAGAACCGCCTCGCTGGCTCATCCCATGCACTTCGGCTTTTTTCACATCCAATCCTAGGTCAAACACAAGTTCTGCAAAAACATCACTAGCCTTGACTACACCTGTACCACCAATGCCTGCAAATTTTACACTAGTCACTTTCATAATAAAATCCCTGAATTTTGTTTGTTTGCTTTATCCCAAGCTACAATACTTTTTATCGCTAAAACACACGGGCTTTTGGCGACAATCAAAGTGAGCTCTTCTTTTTCGAGTGCATCTTGAAGCACTGTTTTTAGTTTGTCATATTCTTTGACAGGATTGATCACAAATACATTTTCAATCCCTGCCGCCTTTGCTATTTCACCATAATCCACCTTATAAGCTGGAGTGTGGTCTAGTTTTCTACCTGTCCCTGGATGTTCTTGCTGACCGGTCATGGCTGTAATACTATTGTCCACCACCATCACTACATGGCCTGTTTTAGGGCGGTTATAGGCCATTTCTACAAGGCCTGTGATTCCACTATGGATAAAGGTAGAGTCTCCAATAACAGAAACCACTCGTTTAGCCTCTTCTTCGGGCAGCACATGCCGAAGCCCAAGGCCCATTCCAATAGAGGCACCCATATCGATCATCATGTCCATAGCTTCAAAAGGAGGTAAAGCCGCCAAAGTATAACAACCAATATCTCCAGCAACGATACAATTCAATTCTTTGAGGGCAGTGAAAGAATCTCGATGAGGGCAACCTGGGCAAAGGGCCGGTGGTCGTCCGCGGACTGGAACAGGTTCTGGAGAATTATCTTTGGCTAAAATTCGTTTTACTCTATCGACTGTAAGCTCACCAAATCGATAAATAGAATCTAGTTTAGCCTCTACAGTAATGCCCATAGCCATGATATTTTCAAATAGATAAGGATCATTTTCTTCTATGACCACCACTCGCTTGACTTTAGAACAAAAATCCTTTATTAAAGTAGCGGGGAGTGGATAAGTAAAACCTAACTTTAACACGCTGGCATCTGGAGCCGCTTCTTTGACATGGTGATAAGAAATTCCAGAACAAATAACACCTAGTTCATCTGATGCCATTTCTACTCTGTTTGGCCCTTCTTGGCTATTCCACACAGCCATTTCTTCTATTTTTGCTCGAAGCCTTTTGGCGGCGGGTTTAGCATAACCTGGAACCATCACACGCGAGGGAATATCTCTCACAAAGCTAGGTTTTAGGGCTTCGAGGGGCTCTTCTGTAATACGAACTATAGACTTTGAGTGATTCACTCTTGTGGTCATTCGCAAAATAACAGGTGTTTTATAGCGTTCACTAGTTTGAAAAGCTATTCTTAGCATATCGTATGCTTCTTGCGAGTTTGAGGGTTCAAACATTGGGCATACCGCCGCTTTGGCATGGTTTCGAGTGTCTTGTTCGTTTTGAGAACTGGCTTGACCTGGGTCATCGGCGACCACCCAAACCATAGCCCCTTCTACACCAGAATAAGTAGAAGTGTACAAAACATCGCTAGCCACATTCAAGCCCACATGCTTCATAGTGACCAAAGACCTTGCATTTCCAAATGCTGCACCGAGTGCCACTTCAGCTGCCACCTTTTCATTGGGGGCCCACTGTGCATAGCCACCAATATCAGAATATGTTTCTAAAATTTCAGAAGAGGGGGTCCCTGGATAACCGGTAGCTATTTGCACTTTACAGTGAAGCATAGAAAGAGATATTGCTTCGTTGCCCGATAACAATAATTTTTTAGAGTGGGGGTCAAATGCTAACATAAAATTCCTTAATCTGGTTTAAACAGCAATTATATACAATATAAAAAAATTATGGAGAAGAGAAAACTATGATTACCAAAAGCCAGGCGCTTCTGAAACTTCATCCAACAGCGAATTATTTAAAAAGGTGAAAGCCTGCGTTGGCTGCTCCATAAAGGCTAATGCTATAATCTTTAATGATATAAACGGGTGTTTTTTGAAGCAGTGGGGGTATGTTTGGATTGTTATTTTTCTCAAAATATTTCATAAACAAGGAGTCTCTTTCTAACCAACGAAGGTCTTTTTGAACAGTTCCTCCTGCTAAATACAAGCCGCCAAAAGGGAGCAACAAGGTAGAAACATCGCTGGCAAAACGAGCCAACATTTTCACAAACAACCGCATCATTTCGGCGGCGACTGGGTCGGTATCACTCGCACGACTGATATATTTGGGGCGATCGTGCTCTGGAGTAGCTTCTATCTTTTCAAAAGCTGCATTATTGGGGATCCCTTTGGTGTGTTTCCACCATTCATAAAGATTAATAATGCCAATTCCCGACACAAAATGCTCAACAACCGGAGAGCCCCCTGATTTTTCTCGTAGATAATTCCAAAAAGAAATACTGTCTTCGTCAAAAGGAGCAAATGCAATATGACCACCCTCAGAAGACGCGGGTATATGCTCTTTTCCATCAAAAGCCAAAAAAGAAACTCCCATTCCTGTACCTGGGCCTATGACCGCTTTGGTCGCTGGAGCTGGGTTTGGAGTGCTGCCATCTAAATGGGGTAATTTGTAAATTTGAGAAGGGTCTTCCGTGTCTAAAGTAAGGATTCCATAACTTATGGCCACAAAATCGTTGATCACAAGCACAGGGATGCCTATCGTAGTGGACAAATCATTCCCGTCGATGCTCCATTTTAAATTGGTCATCACACAACGGTTGTTAGAAACCGGCCCCGCAGCACTAATACAGCACTGTGTTGGCTGCAAATAAGGAGAATGTTCTTTAGCTAGTTTTAAAGTTTCCGCCAAAGGTTCTGCCAAGCCCGAAAGCGAAGACGAAGACCAAACAGTTTCTAAAATAATAGTGTATTTTTCGTTTTTATACCCCACAATTCCTAAATTGGTGTTGGTGCCGCCAATATCTCCTACCAAAATCAACTTTTCAAAGCTAGCATCGGGGTTTAACCACTTGATTTCCATATGAACTCCAATATAAATATGCCTCGATCCATCTCTAGGCTAAAACTAAACTTTATAGGCTAAATATATCTTTTTTTACAAGATAAAAGCATAAAAAATAAATTCTAATTGACTCTTTTGAGACCTTTTGAAGGAGCTCAAAGAAATAAAATGTCGTATTATTTATAAAGTCTCACACACGCCTGGCTTTTTGTTTATCTCATCTATGATAAGTCTAAAATTTTTATGAAAAAGCATTGTTCTTATTTTTGTTTTTTATATTTATAATATGAAAGAAAACAATTTTTGGTATAAAGTTCTAGGTGTCTGTGAAATAGAATCTTTTGAATTATGGAGCTATTCACTTTTTGAAGCTGGTGTTATGGCTATCGAAGAGCTAGAAGTTTCTTCCGAAAAACAGCATTTTTGTTTTTATACCGACTCTCTCACCGAAGCTAAACGGCTAAGAGGCTTATTTCCAGACTTAAACTTTCAAATTATAGAAGAAGAGGCAAAAGACTGGGACCAGTGGTGGAGAGACCGCACTCAACCAGTTTCTGTGAGCTCTAAACTGTGGGTTCGTCCTCCTTGGATAGACTTTGAAGCCCCTTCTAAGGATTCTGTAGTTCTAGAATTAGAAGCCAAAACCGCATTTGGTACAGGAGAACACGAGACCACCTCTAGCACAGCGAGTCTCATGGAGTCTATTGACTTTAATGGCAAAACCGTTTTAGACATAGGCACAGGGACCGGGATTTTGGCGATGTTTGCCAAACGGCTGGGGGCAAAAACCGTTGTGGGCACCGAAATAGACCCACAAGCTGTGCCTTGTATTGCAGAAAACTTTGAACGGAATGGCTTTGAATATAGCCAGGCAGTATTAGGCTTTTTGGATATATTTCAAGAAAATGTGCGTTTCGATGTGATACTGTGTAATATGATTCGAAGTGAGCTCTTCCCTATACGCTATGATATCGAAGATTTACTCGCTCAAGGCTCTTTTTTAGTGATTTCTGGGCAACTCAATACAGAAAAAGAATACATTCTATCTTGGTTTCAAGAAGCAGGCCTTTCTGTTCAAAAAGAACTCGAGATGGGAGAGTGGTGGAGCGTGCTCGCTCAAAAAACATAGGGGATTTATGGAAGTTTATCTACACCAATTGGCAGTTTTTTTTAGAGTCCACTTAGACTCTATTTCTATAGGGATGGTGGCTACCGTGCTTGTTATTTATGGGGCTCATATCAACTCCTATTTTCAAAAAATCACCAAAAGCCTTCCTTTTTTAGTGCGTTTTGCCTTGTTTGTTTTGCTCTGTAGTGCTGGTTATGCTCTTGTGAGTGCTTTGGCCGTTCGATACCTGGCTCTTTTTTTAAAACAACAGCCCGATTCTATGCTCTTATTGATTATTTCTCTTGCTTTTTTGGTCCTTGCTTTTTTAGCTCGAAAAGTGACAAAGATTTAAAGGATTTTGACTCGATCAATGAAATTTTATTTTCCCGCTTTAGATGGACTTCGACTTTTAGCCTCTATTAATATTGTTTTATTGCACCTTAGATCTTCTAATGCTTTAGTGTATGCCGAAAACTGGACTTGGCTTTCTCCAGTGATTCAAGCTCCTGCTTTTGCTGCTGGAGTCTTTTTTGTTTTGGCAGGCTTTTTATTTGCATCTAAATTTACAGACCCAAAGAGAAAAGTTTTGTGGCGGCCTTTTATGCTTTCACGGCTTTCAAAACTTTATAGACTGCATTTTGCTATGACTTTACTTATGTTTTTGGTGCTAGCCTTTAAACTAAGTTCTTTGAATGGCTTCCCAAGTTCGTTGAACAGCCTTTTTAACGCTTTTGCTGAAGGATATGGGAAAATGCAAAATCCCATTAGGAGTCTTTTTTTGCATTTCAGTCTGCTATGGTCGGTGTTTCCCAAGCTTGGAATGAAACTCAACGAAGCTTCTTGGGCACTCAGTTCTTTTTTTCTTTGTTATGCCCTAACTCCTTGGTTAAGCCAGGCGCTTCTAAAACTTCAACAAAAACAAATTTGGATTCTTCTTTTTTTGGTCTTTATCCCTGGTGTTTTATGGGGGATTTTATTTGGAAATTTAGGGAATACTCCCACTTTTTTCTTTGAAAGCTATTCAGAAAAATATCGTTTTTTTCATATGTTTAGTCCAGTTCGGCTTTTTGAATATGTTTTTGGCATGCTTTTATTTAGACTTTATCAGTGCGGTGCTTTTGAATTTTTAAAGCAAAAGTATTATGCTCAAATTTTTGAAGCTTTAGCGATTGCAGCTTTGTATATAAGTCTTTTCTTTTTAAACACCCCTTCTACTTCTTGGAATTATATCAACCACCATAGCCTTCCCATTTTTTTATATGGAATGCTAATCCTTTCTCTCACCACAAAACGCACTGTTTTGAGCTATCTGTTTTCTATTGGCCCTATTCGAGCGGTGGGGCGGGCCTCTTTTTATCCGTATTTAATACACCTCCCACTCATTAGCATCGCATGGAGTTTAGGCAACCTCAATACCCCCAAAGCCACCCTCTATTTTTTGATTTTCACTTATGGCATCAGCACTTTGTATTTGCAATTTAAAATTTGGAAAAAAAGAAAATTAAAAAAATCGTTTTGATTTAATAAACTCATTGTCTCGCAAAGACTCTTTAAATTATAGCGTACATTTGCTTTCTTGCTTGCTGGTCTAATCTTTTTAAACCATTTATCCTTTTGTTGACTCAATTAAAAATAAACGATTTTTTTGAGTACACACTTTGAGAGCCTCATTGTAATGCGTTTCACACAATATCTTTGACACACTTTTCAGCTCTATTTCAAACAAGATTAATCCCATGGATTCCCACAGCCGAAACCTTCGTCATGCAATGAATCTGTCGAAATAATCATAAAAATTAGAAGTATTAAGTCCAAAGTTTTTAGAAATGAATAGCTTTTTTGAGACAAGTCTTCGGCAACATATTGAAGCTAGATCTTATTTTTTAATTTTATCTTCGTTTGAATTCTAAATTTATAGAATAATTCAAAGGCTTATATTTTTGATTTTAGTTTTAATTTTCTAAGTTTAGTTTATGCTCTCTAAATTTGTACAAATCGACCAACGAATTGCACTTTATTTAAAAACACACCGATTTTCTAATAAAACAAATCGGTGTTTAAAACTTTATGTTCGTTTGGGTGATGGGTATATTTGGGCTGTTTTTGCCGCTCTACTACTTTATAAGCTGGGCTGGGAGCATTTTTTAACAGCTTTATGGCAAATTTTAATCTCTCTTGCTGTGAGTCTAGCCCTTTATTGGACCACAAAACTAAGCACCAAAAGGCAACGACCTTTTATTTTCTTTACTGATATCGAAGCCGAAGTCCCCCCTTTAGATAAATACAGCTTTCCTTCTGGGCACACTATGAATAACTTAGCGGTGGCAAGTACTATTTTTTATTTGCAACCAAGCATCGGTTGGTTTATGCTTATTCTACCCATCACTTGGGGTTTGCTTCGTGTTTATTTTGGTGTGCATTGGTTTTTTGATATTGTGATTGGTGCTCTTTTGGGGGTCTTGAGTTTTTTTATTGCACACTTTATTTGGAGTTTATTTTTATGAAGTTTTTTAATGTAGATCAGCTGATTTCTCAATTGACAAAGGCCGATACGGTCATTTTTTTGCTTAGACACGCCGAAAGACGACACATCACTCTTAGTGACCCCCATTTTGGAGCCCTTGTTGGGATCACGCCCAATGGCGAAAAGCAAGCTCAAAGTTTTGGAGCATCTTTGCCAGCAACAGGAGATGCACTCTATTTTTCTAGCCCAGTGGGTCGCTGCAAAGAAACCGCGGCCTTTATAGCCAAAGGCAGAAAAGACACTGATTTTGATAGCGTGAATAAGATTCCAGAAATAAAAGCCTTAGGGAATATGTTTGTAAAAAACATCGAATCTTATACGGACTCTTTGAAAGTCGATTTTTATAAAGAGCTTTTAAACTACTTTGATGGCAACAAGCACCCTGCATTTTACCCACTCCAAGAAACAGTCGAAAAATATTTAGAGCTTTTTTTAGAAAAATCGAAAGCAAAATGGAACTTTTTCTTGTCTCACGATGCCTGGGTGATGCCTTTTTTGGTGCATTATCTAGGAGCAAAGTTTTCAAAAGACCAATGGATGAATTTTTTAAGTGGACTAGCGATCACAAAAACAGAAGACAAGCTTGAATTTTATGCGATTACCGGCTTAGAAAACGGCTATCTAAGCCTTTAAAACAACTTTTTGGCCTTGACTAATTGCCCACCTTTTTCGTGAAAAAGGATAAGAGAAGAGCCTTCTACAGTTTTAAGTAGTTCTGTGAATTTTTGAATAGCATCTGACTCTTCAAATCCAATCTCGTTTTTCACATTTTCTCCCATCACAAGCCCTACCATCGACAAAGAAGAGGCGCTGCCTTTAAGGTAGTCTATAAACTCTTCTGGAGAATTGAGCACCGTAGTGGCTGTTGGAATGTCTATATCCATTGGATCTCTTTTGCTCACCAAAAACGGGAAAAAATCAGAGCGAACCACTTGTTGTGTATTCACAAACATAGTGTTGCCTACATACAATGCAATAGAATCATTTTGAATATAACGCACCTCGAACATCACATCACAAGAAGAAGACATCTCATTGATTTGAGTTTTAGACAAACCACATGCCGATAATAAAAATGCCACAAAAATGAATAAAAGGACCCATATTTTCTTCATAAAAACTCCATTCAAAAGATATACCTTATAAAATAACCTAATAAAACTAAAAAAGGTGGAAATAAATAGAATATTTGAATTTCTATATTTCTTGAATCTTTTTATCCATTTAGTTCTTTTTCATTTATTGGCTTTGAATTCCCCTTCTGTATGAGTATAAAAGGCTGGTACTCTTCAAATGATTCTTTTTTACACTTTGTTTCGAAACTCCTAAAGTCTCTTTTAAAAGCCTTCCTTCTTTGTTCAGTTTTTCAAAATTATGGTGTTCCCATCCTGTTGATTATTGGATTTTTTTATTATTTAGTCCTTTGTATAATTCCTTACTTTATGGGTCTATTCAAAGCCCTTTTTTATGAATTTATGATTTTACAGAAAAACATCTATGTCAATGAATCTACTCCGTAAAAATTATTGCATCCACCCCTTTATTCAATATGTTTTTTTGTCGTAAATTCTAAATTCCAAATTTTTCTGCATTTTTGCCTATGAGCCAAAATGTTAAGGCAAGTATCAAATAAAATATGGCTTCGGGAATTTTACCCCATACATATTCAACGAGCCTTGTGTATAGATTGATAAAAAAGAACACAATTCCAAAGGCCCTAACGATGGAATCATCATATTTTATCCCTATCAAAAGAGTGATCAAAGCAGAAACTCCAAAAAAGATTGCCCACCCTAATAAATACACCTGTTTCGTTTTCATCCATAGATCCATATCGGTGTGATTTCCATTAATAGATAGCGTCCATAAACCAAGAAAAACAAACAAGAGTTCAAACACATAGGTGCTTTTTCGAATCTCTTTAAATGCATCTTTTTGAAAAATTGTAAATCTAACTGCAATAAGCATCAAACCAAAAAATACATAACGAAAGGGGTAATTTAGCCCAAAAAAATACTGAGACCAATTAGAAAGATAGCCTGTGATGTATCCAAACCAAGTTGCTAATGACATTAAGAAAGCATCCAGACTAAATTAGAAGGGAATCTAATACCAATAAACCCATACACAATCGTAGCTAATAAAACGAGATGAAAAATTTGATGCTCCTTCAAGCCCATTATTGTAGCTAAAAAACTCAAAGATGTCGCTGTAAAAAAACACCCAAGAAAACAATCACCTCATTACTAAATCTTTTAAAAGGATACTTTTTTTCCTTCGAAATCCCCAGAAATAAAACAACGCCGATAAAACAGAAAAAAATGAAAACAAAAACCATTGAGAAGAAGTGAATATGTACTCTAAAAATCGAATAAAAGCATCATTGGATATGATTGCACCAACGGCAAAGACAAAGCATGCGATAGAAATCCAAAAAGAATATTTAGCTAACCGCTTCCAATCAAAATAACGCGGTTCTATTGAGTTTCTAAGTTTTTTTGCGTTTCATAGTCTATAAGGCCTTCATCAGTCCAGTGTTTTATCACTTGATCCACTCATTTTATTTTATATTTGCTTAGGCTCAGTTTCATAGGATCTCCTTTTGATAGTTTTTATTGACTCTTCTCCAAATTGATCTTATTTTGACTATTGGTGTAACAGGTGCATAGCCTTTCTATTTAAACTTAGTTTATTCACACTCCATTGCAAACAAATTTTTGCACAGGCTCACTTATTTCTTCTTTTTTACAAATTATAAAAAACACTTCAAAGTTTTACTATTAAATATCAAGTGTTTTAAGGTGTTTTATGCTCTCTTTGGTAAAATCCTTTCCTGTTTTATTGCTCTAAGGCCTTTTTATAAGTTTCTTTTGGTTTCTAATCTTTAAAGCTCTTTTTGCACATTTTACTGCGTTGAGAATCATCGAAGAATCCTTTTCAAATGCTTTTTTTGAGGTTTTATTTTAAATAATGCTTGTTATAGGGCATTTATTAGGGGTTTTTGAGGTTTTATTTTGAGGTTGCGTTAGGGATTGATGCAGAAATCCTTTTTTGCTTTTGTGGAACTTGAGTTTCTGTGGTACATTTTTTAAGATGTATTTTTAACTCTAATAAAGCAAAAAAGATTGTCGCCAAAAGCCCGACCCGCCGAGGCTTCTAGTTTGTATTTTATTTAAGGCGGGGAACGCCCAAAAAAATGGACGAATAGTCAGAAGCTATAGACTTTGTAAATTTTTGAATTGCTTTTGAAATGCAATGAATGGTTTTTAGGCTCAGGATACCGAGTTATTTTGGTTAGAAAGCTTTTTTGTTTTGCTCTTTTTGAATAGAATGTCGATGATTTCGTCTATGTGTGTTTTTAGGTGGATTTTTAAGCCTTTTTGAGCGATACTGGGTAATTCGGCGACATCTTTTTGATTGTCTTGTGGTAAAAATACTGTCTTGACTCCGGCAGATAAGGCGGCTAAAGCTTTTTCGTTTAAGCCCCCTATGGCATGTAACACTCCCGTGAGACTCACTTCTCCAGTAAAGGCAATTTTGGGGTCTATCACTTGTTTTGTAAAGGCCGAGAGCAAGGCTAAAGTCAATGCAATTCCAGCAGATGGTCCGTCTTTGGGAACCGCCCCTTCTGGCAAGTGAATGTGTATATCTGTTTTTTTGACCGCTGCAGGATCTATACCAAACTGCTCTAGGCGAACTCGCACCAGACTCAGAGCTATTTGTGCGGATTCTTTCATGACATCGCCCAGCTTTCCTGTCAAGAGGATATTGCCTTTGCCACTGAATAACATGCATTCAATCATGAGTATTTCACCGCCTACACTAGTCCAAGCAAGACCTGTGATCACGCCTGGACGAGAAACGGAGGGCAAACGATTGCTAGAATAGCGAGAAACTCCTAAGTAACTAGAGATTTGCTCATTAGTTAAAGCTGCTTCTGGGGCTTTATGAGTGACAATTTCTTTGGCCCTTTGGCGTACTATGTTGGCGATGGCTCGTTCTAATTGACGAACGCCAGCTTCTCTTGTATACTCTTTGATGATCTGTAGTATATTTTGTTTCGAGAATTGAATGTCTTTTTTTAGTTGTACACCACTTTGTTCGCATATTTGTGGTATTAAATGCTGCTTGGCTATTTTTTCTTTTTCGTGTTCATAATAACCCGGCAAGCGAATCATCTCTAAACGGTCATGGAGTGCTTCTGGAATGGTATTTTCTGCATTTGCGGTGGCGATAAACAAAACTTTAGATAAATCAATACCCACTTCCATAAAATGATCGGTGAAATCTTGATTTAACTCTGGATCCAAAACTTCTAGCATGGCACTAGCAGGGTCTCCTCTAAAATCACTCGCCATTTTGTCTATTTCATCGAGTAATATCACTGGATTCATGCATTTGGCGCGTTTTAAGCTTTGAATTAAACGACCAGGCATGGCTCCTATATAGGTACGCCTATGCCCCCGAATCTCCGCTTCGTCACGGACTCCACCAAGAGTGATACGAACAAACTGCCTTTCCATGGCTTGAGCTATTGAAGAAACCAAGGTAGTTTTACCTACCCCTGGAGGACCTACTAAACAAAGGATGGGGGTTCTTTTTTCTGATTGAGTTAGTTTTAATACTGCTAAATGTTCTAAAATTCGGTCTTTAACCTTGTCTAATCCATAATGATTTTGGTCTAATTGCTTTTTGACTTTATTCAAACTTAACTGAGTTTTGCAAAATTGATTCCACGGCAGAGCCAAAAACCAATCAATATAATTTCGAATGACCGAATATTCTGGACTGGCTGGCTGTATCGTCTTCATTCTGGAGAGTTCTTCTTCTAATTTTTCTAAAATAGCCGGGCTAAAGTTTTTTTCTTTGATTTTTTGAGATAATATCACATATTCAGATGTATTGAGACCGTCTGAATCTCCAAGCTCTTCTTGTAATAATCGAATTTGCTCGCTGATCACCCATTCTTTTTGGGTTTTGTGCATTTTTTCTTGAACTTCGTGCTTTATTCGCTTGCTAAGTTCTTCTGCTGTTTTTATCGTCAACAAATGAAGTCGTATTTTTTCTGCAAATTCCTTGTAAGAGCCTATCTCCAAGAAAGTTTGTTTTTCTTCTAATGGAATTTTTAAAACAGACAAAATACTGTAATAAACACCCAGTGGCTTTTGCATTTGTGATAATACTTCTAAAAAATCATCTTGGACTTCTATTGCTTCTGCATATCGACCAAATTCTTCTAAAATAGACTGAACTTCTTTTTTTTCTGTTGCAGCTCTCCTTTTTTTTAGCTGCTGTGGGCTAGTGCTCGCTTCAAAAAAAGTTTTTTTAGAGACCGATTTTATGTCAACCACAAAAAGTCCCTCTAATAACACCTTAAAATATCCATTAGGCACAGAATCAATGCTTTTTATTCGTGCAATCACGCCTGTAGAATAAAAATCATTTATATCTACTTCTTCTTTATCTTCTTTTTTTTGGAGAACCAGTACGATTAGTCCATCATTTTTAATGGCTTTGTTGGCTGCCATTACAGAAAGTCCACGGCCTACAAGGATACGCGTGGTGGTGTGCGGATATACTAAAGTATCTCTTAAAGGGATTAACGGTATTTTTTTTGCTAAATCTATTTCAAAAGGGGCTTTGGAAGTCAATTTATCCTCTACCTTATTTATAAAATGAGTTATGCAACTCTATTTTCTTTGCTTTTATTGGTTTTCTTTTGAGCTGCGGAACTTTCAGAAACTATTATAGTGTCTGTTAGACTTTTTTGAACTATTTTTGGCGTGATGATTAAGTTTTTGATTTTTAAATCTGGCAGTTCAAACATATATTGCTGCAAAACTTTTTCTAATACTGAACGCAAGCCTCTTGCACCCGTTTTTCTTATTATTGTTTCTTCTACAATTTCTTCTAGTGCTTTTTCATCAAATTCTAATTGGACTCCATCAATTTCAAAAAGCTTTTGATACTGTTTGATCAATGCATTTTTGGGCTCTGTTAAAATTTTCAATAAAGCTTTTTGATCTAACTCTTCTAAAGCCACAGCCACAGGCAAACGACCCACTAACTCTGGAATCAATCCAAAACGAATCAAATCATCGGGTTCTAATTTTTTGAAAAGCTCACCTAGGGCGTTTTCTTTTTTTCCCTTAATCACAGCACCAAAACCCATGCCACCCTGGTTCACTCTTTGTGCAATAATTTTATCCAAAGTTTCAAAAGCTCCGCCACATATAAACAAGATATTATGAGTTCTAATATGAACTAAACTTTGCTCGGGGTGTTTTCGTCCACCTTTAGGAGGTACCGCTGCCACAGTCCCTTCTAAAATTTTTAAAAGGCCTTGTTGCACACCTTCTCCAGAAACATCTCTAGAAATCGAAGGGTTTGCTGTTTTTCGAGCGATTTTATCGATCTCATCTACAAAAATAATGCCTCTTTCTGCTTTGGCAACATCGTAATCTGCCGCTTGTAATAAGCGAACTAAAATGTTTTCAACATCTTCACCCACATAGCCTGCCTCAGTTAAAACTGTGGCATCGGCAATTGTGAATGGAACATCTAAAAATCTCGCTAATGTTTGAGCTAGTAAAGTTTTACCAGAACCCGTTGGGCCTACTAAAAGTAAATTGGATTTTTCTAACTGCACATCGTCTTTAGTTTTAGATTGATGCCGTTCTCGTTTATAATGATTATAAACCGCCACAGACAAGGCCCTCTTGGCGTTATCTTGTCCTATAACAAATTCATCTAAATGAGCTTTAATTTCAGAAGGTTTAGGCAAGGCTTTTAAAGTTTTACTTTCGCTATGCTTTGTTTTTACTAAATCTTCGTTAATGATGGTATGACACATGCTCACACATTCATCACAAATTTGAACACCATTTCCAGAGATCATTTTATTGACTTGCTCTACAGGTTTTCCACAAAAACTACAGCTGTTCTTGCGTGTGTTTATACCCTTTTTATTACTCATTCTTTGCTTTACTCTTCTTTTCTAGGATGGAAAATCTCGTCTATGAGTCCAAATGATAAAGCCTCTTCGGAACTCATATAAAAATCTCTATCAGTTTTTTCTTTGACTTCAGCTATATCTTTACCAGTATGCTCTGCAATAATTTTAGAAAGGGTATCTCTGGTTTTTATAATCTCTTTGGCGTGTATCTGAATGTCAGAAGACTGCCCTGTAGCAGCTCCAGATGGTTGATGGAGCATAATTCGAGAATGAGGCAATGCATAGCGTTTCCCTTTGGTTCCTGCCGCTAAAAGCACTGCAGCCATAGAAATGCTATTGCCTATACAAATAGTCGCTATATTGGGGCGAATATGCTGCATGGTGTCGTATATCGCCAACCCCGAAGAAACATAACCTCCGGGGCTATTAATATAAAGAGTAATATCTTTTTCTGGGTTTTCATACTCCAAAAAAATCAATTGTGCCATAATGTTATTGGCAACCTCGTCGTTAATAGGAGTCCCTAAAAAAACAATCCGTTCTTTTAAAAGCCTTGAATAAATATCGTAAGCTCGTTCCCCACGACCAGTGTTTTCTATGACTGTTGGGATAATCATGGATTAACCTCTCTTAATTTTCTTTTTCTTTTTTAATTCCTACTATAAAATCTGCTGCGACTTCAAATCGAAGTTCCTCGCGTAAGCTTGCAATTCGTCCTGATTGACGAAAGTGTTTTTTTAAGGAGTCAAAATCTATTTGATAAGCAATCGCAAGTTCTTTTAAGCGATTATCAACCATATCTTGTGTTACTTTTAAGTTTTCCTTATTTACAATAAACTCTAATATACGGTGTTTTTTGATTTCACGAATGGCTTCGGGAGAAAGCCCTTCAATCTGCTCTTCTGTAGGTTCAAAATCTTGGTCTGTTGGATTGTTCTTTTGCAAAGTGTGCTTGATCAAACTTTTAACTCTAGAAGGAGGGACTTCAAACGGATTCAAATCAATCAATTTGTCGATAGCCTCATCTATTGCTTTATTTCGAACAGTATTCTTTTTGTTGTTATACAAACTTTCTTGAATTGACTTAGTCAACTCAGCTTCGTCTTTTAAACCAATGTTTTTGAAAAACTCTTCGTCCATGACTGGAGCGATAATCTCTCGAACATCTGTTATTTCAACTTTAAATTGAGCTGTTTTCCCTCTGTAAATTTCATTCTTGTGGTCGTTTGGATATACAAAATTAATTTCTTTTGTTTCACCTTTCTCAACACCCACCAAACCCTCATCAAATCCAGGAGAAGCAGATTCACCTAAAAGAGATCTGAATTCTTTTTGCTCTGGAAGTGTTTGAGTTTCACCGTCAATTATAACCTCTACATATTCACCAACAACCACATCTCCTTTAGAAGATTTTCTATCTACTGACTCGTCTTTGGACCACATTTGAAGCATACGGTCTAATTCGTCTTTAATCTCTGCTTCTGAAATCACAATGTCTGGTACACTAATACCTAAATTATCGTAATTTTGAATTTCAATCTCTGGATCCACCTCTACACTCACAGTAAAAGTAATATCTTGCTCTTTGTCATCTTTAAAATCATTTACTTTTAATGGGCTAACAGGCTCAATCTTTGCTTTCTTTAATTCTTCTGTCAATGTTTGATTCACCAGCTCATCGACCGTCTCTTGACGAATAGCTTCACCATATCGAGCCAACACTATATTCCTAGGCACTTGTCCTTTACGAAATCCCTTTAATTGCAACTGTTTGCGATATTGATTCACTTTTTTATCAAATGGAGCCTTTAAATCTGCTTGTGGGATGGCTATTTCTATGGAACGCTCTACAGCGCTAATTTCTTTAATAGTTACACTCATGATAACTCCAATACAGCTATAAAATTAATGCGAGAGGAGGGAGTCGAACCCTCACACCGAAGGCGCCAGATTCTAAGTCTGGTGCGTCTACCAGTTCCGCCACTCTCGCGATTTGATGACAAAGATACAAAAATATATACAAAAATGAAAGTATAAAGATATATTTTATTTCATAATGTCCGTATTTCAAAACATAAAAATCGGTGTTTTTCTTACCAGCGTGAATTTAATTACGCAATTTGTTGCATTTCTAGCTCAAAACTATATTGCTAAAAACTTGGGCGTATCCAATTTTGGATATTTTGGCCTATTGCAAAACGATTATTTAATTTTTTCTGCTTTAGCCGATTTTGGAATGACTACCTTGATACTTGCTTTTTTTGCAAATAGAGCAGTCAAAGGAAAGCTTTTTGTAAATACTTTACAACTTCGATTTTCATTAAACATTTTAGCCAGTTTATTGATGCTTTCTTTCGCCTTTTTAATTCGTAAACACCACCCTATTTTTAGAGGCGAATTAATCCTTGCCATAGGAATTATTTTTCAACATTCATTTTTTGACTGGTTTTTCATCTGTGGACAATACTGGAAAAGACTCCTGATTCAAAAAATATTTCACGCTATTAGCTACACCATTATCATGGCTTATTCTTTGATTTATTTAAAACTGAATAGCGTAGAGTCTATTGCCTTAGCTATGCTTATCGCAGGCTTGCCTTCATGGCTTTATGCATTTAGATACATCTACACCCCAAAAATATTCTTAATTTCAAAAAGGAGCTTTCGATTTTTCTTTTTAATGATCCAAGCGGCCACTCCATACGCCTTAGCTAGCTTGGCTAGTTTCGCCTTTTTGCCTGCTGGTTTATATATCATTGACTATTTTTCTAGCCCCAATATTCTTAGTGCTTACAATTACGCCAATAAAATCGTCTTGTTGGCTTCTGGATTGATGGTTCATTTTATTTCATCCAATATTATTAGCCTACATAAAAACAAAGAAGATTTCATTAGGATCAAAGATATTTTAATCTTTTCCTCTTTTATTTTATTAGTATCTTGTCCTCTCTGGTTATTCCCTAAACAAGTCTTACAATTATTATTTTTTGCTAGCTCATGGACCAAAGAATCTTTAGAAATCAGCTCATTATTCCTTCGCTTTCTTTCTATTTCTTTACTATTTCAAGCCATGCGAGTTTCTCTTATTTCAAAATTACTTAAAGAAAAACGCATATGGAGTTATGTAAGCATGATTGGCTTTGCAGGTGTGCTTAACATTTTAATTGTATATTCTGGCACCTATTTTTTCGGGGTCCAATATACCCCTATTCTAGTTTTAACAGGTGATCTAAGCTTGTCTTTATTATTAATCTTTTACTACAAAAGAAGACAACTCTTTCACTGGTGATTTTCTTTTACAAACCGATGTAATCCAAAATATAAACAAAAACCAAAACCAATGCATTCCATTTTTATAAGCCGGGCTAAACCACCACCACGCTACAAAATAAATAAGCAGTGTATAAAACATAATCACTTTTGGGCTCAATGGATTTTGAATTTTATAAAACAAGAAATACAATAAGAAAGAAGCAAAAAATGGCAATATAAATACTCCAAAAACACCTAAATCTTTGTAAATCTCCCACAAATAACTCACCGTATTATAGCCTTTTTCTTTCATGATACTCTCATTAAAAGGAGAATCCCAGCCATAACTACTACGAAAAGCACCCCCAACTTTAAAATATTCAAAAGGACCATGAAAAAAATCAACACCATAAGTAAAAGGGTGAAAATCTCGATCGACACTTGGATTTATCGCATAATCAAAATTCCAATAATTATTCGCAATGTACTTATATGGCAATTCAACAGCAGTTTCAATAGCCACATTTTCTACAGAATCAGAGGCATATTGGGAGCGAATCATTCCTAATGCCATAAAAAAAGACGCCGCTATTATAATAACTAGCAAAATCAATGCAGAAGATATTTTTTTTCTTAAATAATTAGACAATATCAATAAAAAGCCAAGATTCATAAATAAAGAGGTTCTATTTGGATAAGCCATTAAATTAAGAGCAATCACCATAGGCACCATTATTCTTGCAATCAAGCGAGGTGTGAAATATGGATTAAATCTTTTAAAAATCGCTAATCCAAAACTCAAAACAACAAGTGGTCCACTTGAAAACATTATCGCAAAATACCCATAACTGATCTCTTTAGTCATCCATTTCGATGGGTTATCTGTAAAAACTAGCAGTGTACCTGCTTTTTGAATAATTCCATAAATACCAATTAAAAAAAAGATGAAAGGAATGAAACTCAACAATACATGCAAACTCCAATTATATTGATACTGTGCTTCTACCTTGTCGAAGCTTGGAATACTGGCTTTGCTCTTGTATAGAAGCTTTAATAAAGACGCACCCATCAGAAAAGACAGCAACGCCCCTCCCCAAAAAAGCCAAGTTTTTAGATGAAAGGGAGTCATCATTTTATCTAATTGTAAATAAGCCACTCCAAGCGATAAGGTTTGAGTAAAACAATACACATTTGCTGGAGAAAAAAAATCTTTTTTTAGCCACCAAGCCTGAAGCAAGCAAAAAAAAGCTATTAAAAATAAAATAAAGGATTCAGGATAATTTGAAACCCAATAAAACATCTTTACACTTTTGCTCTTCTCAAAAAGACCCCAATCAATTGTGACCACTCCTTAAACAAAGCCGAGTTTTTTGTCTTTTCATTTTCTATTAATTCCAAAAAACTACTTAGAACTAGTGCCAACAATAAACTCATTGAAAATGTAAAAATAAGTAAAATACCGCGTAATGGCGAAACTTTTTTATCATTTTCCCAAGGAGGCTCTAAAACATGTAAATTTTTTAAAGTTTTTGCTTCTTCTATGCGAAACTCTTCACTTTGCTGTCGCAACACTTTGTACAAAAGGACATGTATTTTTATTTCTTCTTCGAAGCGCACATACTTCGCCACTAAATCCGGCGATTGATTTAAAGAAACAAGCCCAAGTTTTTTTTGATTCCCTTTAAGAGTTTTATTTAATGAAGCTTCTAAAGTTTGGACTTGTTTAGAAAGGTCTTCATATTTTTTTGATGATTCACCCCTTTTTAATTTTTCATAATGAAGTTGCATACCCACTTCTTCTTTTAGCATTTGAAGTTTATTTAAATAAGTCAAAGTCCCTTCTAATTGTGCATTAGGCTCATAAAAATCATTTTCTTTTTGAAAGGCAATAAATGCATTTTGCAAGGAGTCGACATCTTTAAGTATCAAGTGGATTCGATTTTCAAAATATTCTCTTGATAAACGAGCTTGAGTGGATTTAAAATAGTTAAAAGAGGAATCTGCTTTTTCTAACAAAAAGTCCACCATTTTTTTTGCTTTTTTATAGTCTTTGTCTTTTATTGTCACTTCATACATATTTTCATTGTTAGACTCTATAGAAAAATTTTCCCTAAACTTCTTTAAAAGATCTGCATGAAACTTTCCATCAAACTCATAATGATTTTTCAAATCAAACTCTTCGATAATTTGATTGTGAATCTCCCATGAATGCAAAATAGTCCATACTGCATCGGCATCATTATCCGACATAGAAAGCCCTAAAATAGAACTCATTGAGCCCATCCCTGCCCCCATCAATCCGCTCAATTTTCCCAAAGAATTATTAGAATTTGGTGGAGAAACAACCGCTCTAGAAGAATAAACAGGATCGATGACCCACATCACCAAAACAAAAACAATGATGGTAGGGACAAGCACAATGGCAGAAACCAATTTAAAGTGCTTTAAAGCATTATTTATGATTTTGAAAAGTAACTCTAAAAGTGATGGGTTTTGCATAAATTTTATTGAAAAGTAGTGTAAATAATAAGGGCGGTAGAAAGAATAGACAGCAAAGAAGCTACAAACATAGTAGCATCTTTAAAAGTTTCGTAACGACTTCTAGGAATCTCTATATAATCTCCCGGAAAAATAGGATCTGTAGAAACATTCAACGACACTTCCTCTTGATTTTCTCCTCGAATCACTCTCACTTGAGACCAAGTCCCAGTTTGAAAAGTAATGCCCGAGGCAGCCAAATAATCAATAGCGTGCCATGAAGAATTATAAGGAACTTTGCCCATGCTAGCCAAAGACCCACCCACATAAACAAACAAAGGTGTGACCAAAAACTCCACCTCTACTTGAGGAGAGAGCTTTGTGTGACTCATTTCCGAAATTGAAATCACTTTCGCAGTTTTATCGGGATAGCGAATCGTTAAAGATTGATACCCCATATTGTGCATTCGATTCATCCCCGCCTTTGTAAAATAATCTTGTATTGTCGCATTAGAGTCATAAGGAACCCCAAGTCGTCCACCATCTGGAAGCAAAAGAGCCACTGTATTTAGCGAACTCAAAAAAGGAACAAAAATTTGGTCTCCCTGTTGCAAAAACACATCCTGCTCAAAATCCCCTTCATTATATATCTCTAAAAGATTAATCTCAAGAGTATCTGTATCACGAATCAAAAGCACCTTTTCTTTATTTGAGTTTCCAACCAATCCCACCTGATCTAGCAACATACTCAGTCGAGTTTGGGGCTCCAAAAGCACCTGCCCCACTTTTCCAACAGCCCCCATCACCCTCACAATAAATTTTTTCATCTGAGCTAACTGAACAAAAGACTCCTCTCGCTTATACTTTTTCTCAGTCGCATTTAAAATAAGCTCTCTAGCCTCACTCAAAGTTCTCCCTGCCACCTGCACCACCCCACAATCCTCTATAGCGATAGAACCATCAGCATAAACTTGAAGCGACATCAACTCATCTTCTAACAACAAATCCAAAAAATCACCTGGCCCCAAAACATACAAAGAATCCACCACTTTTTCTAAAACAATAGGTATCTGAGTGTTCGCGGTTTTGGATGATTTGAATGATTCTAAACCAAACTCAAAAGAATTCATTTTATTTGCATGCAAAACAATTGCATTCAAGCAAAAAAACAGAAAAAGAAATTTAATAAAACGCATAATACCTTTAACGCACCAAACAGAGAATCCAATCCTCAAATAATATAGAAAATAATCTATCCAAATCTAAAAACTAAATCATATTTTACAATTCTATGCCTATCACCTATGATGAAAAAAAATTCTAAAACCCACTCACTCTCATAAAACAAAGCTTAGCATCCGCAAACTTTCATTCGTCACTCTAAAATCAGTAAATTAAAATTAATATTTATTTATTAAAGTCTCACACACGCCTGGCTATTTTTAAGTGAGAAGTTGGAAGTTAAAAGTGCTCAGCGAGATGAACAGCATTTTCTGGCACGATTTTCGCATGGATTCCCACGAGCAAAGCCCCATAACGATACATTCTTGATACATAGTTTCACCTCTCATCTCAATCACGCATTCCAGCACATTTCTGGCACAATTTTCGCATGAATTCCCACGAGCAAAGTCCCATAACGATACATTCTTGATACATAGTTTCACCTCTCATCTCAATCACGCATCCCAGCACATTTCTGGCACGATTTTCGCACAACACCGCCTTACACTTTAAGAAAGAAATTCACTTTTCACTGTTTCACCTCTCATCTCAAGCACGCATCCCAGCACATTTCTGGCACGATTTTCGCATAGATTCCCACGAGCAAAGTCCTCGCAGTGACGGAAAGGGAGAAGAAAAGGCGAGAATGTGTATTAGAGATGCTATCCGAAATGGATGCCAGAAAGAGAGGATGCGAACCAAAAAAACTCGCTTGCAAAAGCTCACAGCTTTTAACTTCCCACTTCCTACTTCTATATCGCGTAGATTCCCCCGAGCAAAGCCCTCATAATGACTATACATTGAGCCTATCGAAGTGATGCTGCGTGCGGTTTAAGTGGACTCGTTTTTAGTGTTATTAAATTAAAAACAATTATTAAAAACTAGAGGAAATCTAAAACAGAGATTTCACCCTTAAAACAAAAAAGTCAGTGTAGACTGACTTTTTAATCTCAATTGTTACTCTGCTTTTTTTGCAGCGCCTTCGACCATGTCGATTGGCTTTGTATCCTCTTTAGTAACTTCTGCTTTTTTTGGTTTTTCTGCAATATCATCTTCGACCAAACCAATCAAAGCCATCTCAGCTGCATCTCCAGGACGATTAGGCCCTAGTTTCAAAACACGAGTATAACCTCCGTTTCGATTTGCATATCGAGGTCCAATCACATTGAAAAGTTCTTGAAGGACTACTGGATCTTTGACAAATTTTGCAGCTTCACGACGAGCAGAAAGATCACCTTTTTTTGCATAAGTAATCAATCGTTCCACAGAACTACGAACCATTTTTGCTTTATGCAAAGTAGTACGAATGTATCTTTCTTTTTGCTCTTCTGCTAAACCTTTTTCTAAAATCGAAGTCGAAAGGTTGCGAAGAACTGCTCGCTTGTGCTGCGAATTTGCTCCTAATTTTTTATTCTTTACGCCATGTCTCATGTATATTAATCCTTAAAATAATCATCGACATCCATCCCGAATTGAAGCCCCATAGATGTAAGAACATCTTGTAGCTCAACTAAAGATTTTCGACCGAAATTCTTGTATTTAAGCATATCTGATTCTTTATTTCGAACAAGATCTGCAATAGTGTGAATGGTTGCCATTCTTAAGCAGTTACTAGAACGAACAGATAACTCTAATTCATCTACACGCATGCGAAGTAAAGAAGCAATCCGCATACGCTCTTCATCTTGTTCGTTTTCTTCTGGAGATTCCAAATCCCCTTCGAAATTAATAAATACTTCCAAATGATCAACAAGAAGTTTTGCTGCATAAGCAAGAGCATCTTCTGGATCTATAGAACCATCTGTTTCAATTCCCAATTCAAGACGATTAAAATCCGTTCTTTGCCCAACACGGGTATCGTTTATATCCATCGAAACTTTTAATACTGGATTAAAGTTTGCGTCTATAGCAATTTCACCTATGGGTGCGTCTGGATTTTTAAGCTCTTCTGCGGTCACAAAACCTCGTCCAGAAGAAACTTTCATCTCCATGCTAAGTGATGCGTTGCCAGCCAATGTTGCAATATGAACATCTGGCGTTAAAATAACAACATTAGGATTTTCTTCGATATCTGCTGCAGTAATAATACCGTCTCCAGACATATCCAAACGAAGCACTTCATCGTGATCAGATAACAACTTCACGCGAATCTGTTTTAGGTTTAAAATGATATCGGTGACATCTTCTTTAATGCCTTGAATAGAAGTAAATTCTTTATCTACCCCATCTATTTTTACAGAAACAATTGCCGCCCCCTGCAAAGAGGACAAAAGAGTACGGCGTAAGGCATTACCTAGAGTAATACCCCAACCTCTCTCAAGAGCTTCTATAACAAATTTTGCATAGTAGCCATTATCGGTAGCATCTACTTTTTCAAAGCTACGCGGCATCTGAAGCGATTTCCACATCATTGGCGATACCTCACTTAGTTAAATTCTTCTTTTCTTTTTAGGACGACAACCATTGTGCGGTATGCCTGTCACATCACGAATAGATAATACATCTAGTCCAGTATTTTTAAGTGCTCGAACGGCAGATTCTCGACCACCGCCGGCACCTTTTACTCGAACATCTACCTTACGCATACCTAGCTCTAATGCTTTACGAGCAGCAGACTCTGCAGCTAATTGAGCTGCAAAAGGAGTACTCTTTCTAGAACCCTTAAAACCAGAGTTACCAGGTGAACTCCAAGCCACCACATTACCACGAGCATCAGTGATAGAGATGATAGTATTGTTAAAAGATGCATTTACACAAGCAATACCTTGAATGTCTGCTCGTTTTTTACCTTTTTTAACTTTAATTTCTTCAGGAACAACTGTATCAGTTGTAGCTGTGTTTTCTGTTAATTCTTCAGCCACGACGGAACTCCTTACTTCTTCTTATTGGCCACTGTTTTCTTAGGGCCTTTTCTTGTGCGTGCGTTAGTACGAGAGCGTTGTCCACGAACAGGCAAGCCACGACGGTGTCTTAAACCACGATAGCTTCCTATTTCTTGCAAACGCCTAATATTTAAATTCACTTCAGTGCGAAGCTGTCCTTCAACAGAATATTCATCTTCAAGGAGGTGTCGAATTTTACCTAATTCTTCACTTGTCAGATCATCACATTTTTTTTCTTTGTCTATACCAAGCTCTGAACATAACTTGCGAGAAGTAAATAAACCAACACCATAAATGGCAGTTAGTCCATATTCTACTGTTTTATTTCTTGGTAAGTCAACACCAGCAATTCGTGCCATAGATAACTCCTATCCTTGTTTCTGCTTGTGGCGTGGGTTTTTGGAACAAATTATACGCAAAATACCTTTGCGTCTGATAATTTTACAATTTTCACATCTTGGTTTGATGGAAGCTTTGATTTTCATAGGTTACCTTCTTTTTTACCTATTACTTGTAACGGTAAGTAATTCGCCCTCTAGTTAAATCATAGGGGGACAACTCAACTAAAACTTTATCATCAGGTAAAATCCTGATGAAATGTCTTCGCATTTTTCCTGAAACATGTGCAAGAATCTCGTGACCATTCTCAAGACCAACTCGAAAAGTCGCATCTCGAAGAGCCTCGAGTACCTTACCTTCGACTTGTATGCCTTCTTCTTTAGCCATTAAGATACCGCCCTGCCGCGAATGCGGCCTCGTTTTAAGAAACCTTCATAATTTTTAGTATGCAATTGAGCTTCGAGTTGTCGAAGAGTGTCAAGAGCAACACCAACCACGATTAAGACCGAGGTGCCCCCAATATAGAAAGACATATTCAAAGCGTCTTTTAAATGAAGAGGACCAACACTAATCAAAGCCAAAAAGATAGATCCTGGCAATGAAATACGAGTCAAAATGTGGTCTATATACTCTGCAGTCTTTTTACCTGGGCGTATCCCTGGAATAAACCCACCAGACTTTTTAAGATTATCAGCAATATCATTTGGGTTAAATTGAATCGCTGTATAAAAGTAGGTGAAGAAAATAATCAGAGCAGCAAAAATCACGCTATAGGTAATGTGACCGGGCATAAATGCCACTGCAAAGGATTGAGCCCAGCTGAAGTTTGGAAACCACGATGCTGCCATCGCAGGCACAAACATAATGGATGAGGCAAAAATAACGGGAATCACACCAGCAGTATTCACCTTAAAAGGTAAAAAGCTAGATTGACCCGCCATCACTTTACGCCCGACCACTCGGCGAGGACTCTGGAGCGGAATGCGACGGTTCGCTTGTTCAACAAAAACGATGAATCCAATAATTGCAACCACTAATGCCAAGATAAATATCTCTATGGCAAGAGGCTGAATACCTTCTTTCAACATTTCTAGTTCACCAAGGATAGCTCTTGGAAGACTACCCACGATACCGGCGAAAATAATCAAAGAAATACCATTACCAATACCACGAGAAGTAATTTGTTCTCCTAGGTACATCACAAAGATTGTCCCTGTGGTAAAAGTAAGAGTTGCTAAAAATCTAAAGCCAAGGTTCCCAGCTCCTGAAGCAAAATCATCTAACAAGACAGAAACGCCTGCTCCACTCGCTGTGGTTACCTTTAAAGAAGACAACCAAACCGACACACCCCAGCCTTGCAATGCGGCTAAAATGACGGTAAAGTATCGAGTGTATTGATTGATTTTGGCTCGACCCTCTTGACCTTCTTTTTGAAGGACTTGAATGGCTGGAATTACAGAACCCATTAGCTGAAAAATAATACTTGCTGTGATATAGGGCATAATACCCAAAGCAAAAACAGTTGCCTTTGCAAAAGCACCACCAGTAAAAGAGTCATATAAACCAAAAAAACTGTTGTTATTTCGGAAATACTCTCCTAAAATAGAAGAATCTACCCCTGGTATTGTGATATGAGAGCCAATACGGTAAATAATTAAAATACCTAGTGTAAAAAGAATTTTTTTACGAAGATCTTCTATCTTAAATGCATTGGCAAACGCATCAAATGCTTTTTTTAGTGCTTCCATTAGACAATCTCGACTTTGCCACCAGCAGCTTCGATGGCAGCTTTTGCTTTCTCACTAATGCTATTTACTTTTACAGTTATCGCTTTATCTATAGTTCCAAAAGCAAGGATTTTAATAGGACTGTTTACAGATTTAACCATCCCTAAATCCACTAAAACTTTAGCGTCAAAATCTACAGCACTAGATGCAGCTAATTTTTTTAAGTTCACTATTTGAACATCTTTAACAAATCGAGATTTAAAACCTCGTTTTGGAAGACGGCGTTGCAATGGAGTTTGTCCACCTTCAAAGCGAATTCGACCTGCTCCAGCACTTTTTCTTGCTCCAGCACCTTTTTGACCTCGACCAGCAGTTGTTCCCCAGCCAGAGGCTGCACCTCGACCAATTCGTTTCCGTTTAGTCGTTTTTGCTTTGCCTGGATTTAGTGTATTTAATTGCATTTTAAATCTCCTCCACCTGGATCAAATGATTGACACGATTAATCATTCCTTGAATAGCAGGAGTCAAATTGTGTTCTCTTGTTTTGTTGACACCGGTTAATCCTAGAGCCGCTAAATTTGCCCTATGTTCGGGCAAAACGCGGATAGCACTTTTAATTTGAGTTATACGAACTTTTTTCATTGCATTAGCCTTAAGCGTTGACGCCACGCAATGCAGCGTAGTCTTGTTTATTCTTTTGAGAAGTGAGTCCTTCGATACAAGCTTTAACTACTGTACTAGGGTTAGAAGAACCATGCACTTTTGTAAGTATATTACGAACACCAGCAAGTTCAAGCACCGCACGAGCTGCTGCTCCTGCGATAACACCTGTACCTGGAGCAGCAGGCATCAATAAAAGACGAGTTGCTCCAAATTTAACTTCGATATCGTGAGGAATAGTTTCATCTAATAGACTCACTTCGGTTAAATTACGATGAGCAGCTTCGGTTCCTTTACGAATCGCTTCTGCCACTTCTTTTGCTTTTCCAAGACCGTAGCCAATCTTACCGTTTTTGTTTCCAACAACAACCAAGGCACTAAAAGAAAAGCGTCTTCCACCTTTCACTACCTTGGCACAACGGTTGATATGAACCACCCGATCTTCAAATTCTATAACTTGAGTATCTCGTTCCAAAGTGTACCTCTTAGAATTGAATACCGTTTTCACGCACGCTTTCTGCGAGTGCTTGAACACGGCCATGATAAATGTAACCACCACGATCAAATACAACCGTCTCTATACCTTTAGCCTTTGCTTGTTCGGCTAACAAAACTCCTAACTGCTTGCTTTGTTCAGTTTTAGTGAGTTTTCCGTGTTTAGACTGAAAATCTTTAGATGTTGTAGTCACTTGTACTAAAGATTTATTGTTTTGATCGTCTATTATTTGAGCCACCATACTAGTGAGTGAACGACGAACCGCTAAACGAGGTCGCTCCGGTGTCCCTATTACCGTTTTACGAATACGGCTTTGACGGGCTTTTCTAGATATTATTCTTTTTTTTGCAATAGCAGTCATAATCTTACCTTATTTACCTGTCTTTTTACCTTGCTTACGACGAATAATTTCGCCAGCGTATTTAATACCCTTTCCTTTATAAGGTTCTGGGCGACGATATTTACGGATTTCTGCAGCAGCTTGGCCAACTTTTTGTTTATCGATACCTTCTATAGAAATTTTCAAAGAATCGAGAGCTTTTAAAGTCACACCTTCTGGAGCTTTATAAATTACCGGGTGAGAAAATCCAAGGACAAGGTTCAAGTCTTCTCCTTTTTGCTCAACACGATAACCGACACCAACTATTTCCAATGTTTTTTGGAAACCTTTAGTGACTCCTTCGACCATATTGTTCACTAAAGAACGAGTTGTTCCATGAATAGCACGAGAAAACTTTAAATCGTCGGGTCTTGAAAAACTAATTGCATTGTCGTTTACACTCACTGAAATCAGATCATGAATCACTGCACTTAATTTTCCTTTTGGACCTTCTACGTGTATATTTTTACCATCGACAAGTACTTTTACATCGCTTGGGATTGTTATTAGTTCTTTTCCAATACGAGACATCTTTACCTCACCAGATATATGCAACAACTTCGCCACCTAGATTCTCTTTACGAGCCTCGTGGTCTGTCATTACACCCTTAGAAGTGGAGATGATAGCATAACCAAGTCCATTACGAACGCGTGGAAGGTTGACCGCATCGACATAATGACGGAGGCCAGGGCGACTTACACGATGAATAGCTTGGATAGCTGGAGTGCCGTTTGTATAACGGAGCAACACTTTTAATATGCCTTGCTTACCGTCATCTATAACGACGAATTTTTTAATAAAACCTTTTTCTTGCAACACTTGAGCGATTTCGCGTTTGAAGTTACTCGCAGGGATATCCACAACGGGCAATTTTGCTTTAGCAGCATTGCGAACTCGAGTGAGCATATCGGCTATAGGATCTGTCATTGCCATCTATATACTCTCCTTACCAAGATGATTTAGTGATGCCAGGGATTTCGCCAGCGAGAGCCATTTCGCGAAAGCAAATACGACAAAGGCCAAAACGGCGCATATAAGCGTGTGGTCTGCCACAACACTTGCAACGATTATAACCACGAACAGTAAATTTCGGGGTTCGTTTACATTTTTCTATTAATCTTCTACTAGCCATGGTATTACCTTATTTCCTGTAGGGAAGCCCAAGAGTTTCGAGAAGGGCTCGACCTTCATCATCAGTCTTAGCAGATGTTACAAAAGAAATGTCCATGCCAAGAGTCTTCGTGACTTTTTCGACATTCACTTCAACAAAAATTGTTTGATCTTTGATACCTAGAGTATAGTTACCACGACCATCAAAACCCCGGCGAGCTAGACCACGAAAGTCTCTAACACGAGGCAATGAAATATTAACAAAACGATATAGAAATTCCCACATGATATCGCCATGAAGCGTCACTTTACAGCCAATTCCCATGCCTTCTCTTAATTTGAAGTTAGAAATAGGTTTTTTTGCTTTGGTAATCACGGCTTTTTGCCCTGCGATCAGAGACAAGGTTTCTACAGCTTCATCTAAAATTTTTCGGTTTTGTGTGGCTTCACCAACGCCCATGTTGATCACAATCTTTTCTAGGCGAGGAGCTTGCATCACATTTTTATAACCGAAACGCTCCATCAACTGAGGGACCGCTTTTTCTTTATAAAAGGTTTGCATATTAGTCATTTATTTACCCTTAGATTTCCTTTCCGGTTTTAACACTGACTCGAACGCTTGGTTTCCCTTTTTCATGGATTCGACGAGTGCGAACAGGAGTACTTCCCTCAAGAAGCATCACATTAGAAATTGCTATAGGCATTTCCTTATCAATAATACCACCAGTTTGGTTGGTTTGACTGGGCTTTTCATGACGCTTACGAACATTTACACCACTGACTGTCACTTTTTTATTTTTTTTATCTACACTAATGACATTCCCAGTTTTACCCTTGTAAGCACCAGTGATTACTTTGACATGGTCGTCTTTTCGAATATTTGACATTAAAGGACCTCTGGGGCAAGAGAAATTATTTTCATGTATTTTTTATCACGAAGCTCACGAGCAACGGGACCAAAAACGCGAGTTCCACGAGGTTCACCATCTTTGTTGATTAGAACCACTGCATTGTCCGAAAATCGAATCAACGAACCATCTTTACGGTTGATTTCTTTTCGTGTGCGCACTATAACAGCGTCAAGGACGGAACCTTTCTTCACCTTGCTCTGGGGTATCGTGTTTTTAACAGATACTTTAATCACATCGCCAATACTTGCATATTTACGACCTGTTCCACCCAAAACTCGGATGCAGGCGACTTCCTTGGCACCACTATTGTCTGCCACGATTAGTCTTGTTTCTTCTTGAATCATATTCGCCTTACTCCAAAGGGATTATTTTTTCTTCTCTATAATCCGCACCAAAGACCAACGCTTTGTTGCAGAAAGAGGACGGGTTTCCATGATTTCTACTACATCTCCCTCACTCGATTCATTGTTTTCATCGTGTGCTTTGAGCTTTTTAGTGGTTGTCATGATTTTATTGTACATAGGGTGGCGTTTACGGTTTTCAACCACAACTGTAATTGTTTTGTCCATTTTAGAGGAAAAAACAATTCCTTGCCTAACCTTGCGTGAATTTCTATCCATTATTGTGCTCCTGCCAGCCTAGCCTTGGCTCTTTCAGTGAGGATGGTCTTGATGCGAGCAATACTTTTACGAGTTGCACGAATCGCAGAAGGATTATCTAAACTGCCAGTTTTAGCAGTGAGACGGTAATTGAAAAGATCAAGATTTAGCTTAGACAATGTTTCTTGAAGCTGTTCTGTTCCCATTTCTTTAAGTTCACGAGCTTTCATTAGATCTCCGAAGCCTCAACAATTTTAACTTTAAGTGGAAGTTTTTGAGCTGCTATTTCTAATGCTTCAACAGCAAGAGCTTTGTCAACTCCACCCATTTCAAATATAATACGACCAGGTAAAACAACTGCAGCCCAATATTCTACTGCACCTTTACCTTTACCCATACGAGCTTCTGCAGGGTGCTTTGAAACTGGCTTATCTGGAAAAACTCGGATCCAAACACGACCACCGCGTTTGATTTTACGAGTCATAGCAATACGAGCAGCTTCAATTTGACGAGCAGTTAGCCAGCAACTTTCAAGAGCTTGTAAACCAATAGTTCCAAATGCAATATAGTTACCACTTGTTGCTTTGCCCTTCATGCGGCCTTTCATCATTTTACGATATTTTGTTTTTTTAGGACTTAGCATAATTACTTCTCTCTCTTAGTGTCTGAAAAAACATCTTTACCTATTTTTTCACCATGCATCACCCAGACTTTTACACCAATGGCCCCATACATAGTTTTGGCAGTAGCGGTGGCGTAATCAATGTCTGCACGAAGTGTGTGTAATGGTACTCGACCTTCAGCATATTTTTCTACACGAGCAATTTCTGCCCCACCTAAACGACCACCAACTTGCACCTTAATGCCTTCGACACCCAAGCGCATGGCGGTTTGTATTGCTCGTTTCATTGCTCTACGAAATGAAACTCGCTTTTCAAGTTGCCTTGCAATATTTTCTGCTACTAGTTTTGCATCGGTTTCTGGTCTTTTGACTTCATGAACACTAATGTAAATTTCTTTACCAGTTAAAAATTGAAGCTCACCTTTTAATCGAGAAAGCTCTTCTCCTCTTTTACCGATAACCACACCTGGGCGTGCAGTAAAAAGATTCACATTTACTTTTTTAACTGTGCGTTCGATAGCTATTTTTGAAATAGATGCGTGTTCAAATCGTTTCATCAAATAACGACGAAGAATAACATCTTCGTAAAGAAGATCTGCGAAATTGTCTTCTGCATACCATTTAGAGTGCCACCCATTTATGACACCAAGGCGAAGACCATATGGATGTGTTTTTTGACCCATAGTTTACTCCTTATCGACGCCGCTAGATACGACGATGGTCAAGTGGGAAGTTGGCTTTTCTATACGATAAGCACGGCCTTGAGAACGAGGGCGAATGCGTTTCATAATGGTAGCACCATCAGCTGAAATGCTCTTGATGACTAAATCATCAACGCTCACAGCAGCTGGAGATTTTTGTTTGTAGTTAGCTACCGCAGATTTAAGTGCATTTTCAACTATCACAGCACCTTTCTTCTGAGTGTTTAATATGGAAAGCATAGCAAACGCTTCTTCTACTGATTTTCCGCGCATTAGGTCCACAACCTGGCGGAGTTTACGCACGCCATAACGCACATTTTTAACTTTTGCTGTTGCTTGCATTATTTTCTTCCTCCGGCCTTTTCGTCTTTACGGTGACTACGGAAAGTACGCGTTGGAGCAAACTCTCCAAGTTTATGACCGACCATGTTTTCAGTAACATAGACTGGAATAAATTGCTTTCCATTGTACACAGAAAAATTTAAACCGATCATATCTGGAGTAATGGTAGAACGACGAGACCAAGTTTTTATAGCTTGTTTGCGTTCTGATTTTAACATAGCTTGAGCCTTTGTTAAGACATGAGAATCTACAAAAGCACCTTTTTTAAGGGATCTTGACATGAATTAAGCCCTCTTCTTCTGACGACGACGCACAATGAATTGATCTGTACGCTTATTGTTACGAGTTTTAGCACCCTTGGCACTTTTGCCCCAAGGAGAACATGGATGACGACCACCAGAAGTACGCCCTTCACCACCACCAAGAGGGTGATCTACTGGGTTCATAGCCACACCTCGAACTGAGGGGCGCTTGCCAAGCCAACGACTGCGACCTGCTGAACCAGAAGTTTCATTCATGTGATCAACATTAGAAACTTGGCCTATAACAGCCAAGCATTCGCCTAATATCAAGCGAATTTCTCCACTTGGAAGACGGATTTGACAGTATTTCTCATCTTTGGCCACGAGTTCTGCGGAGGCTCCTGCAGAACGAGCAATTTGAGCTCCTTTTCCTGGCTTCAATTCTACATTATGAATAATACTGTTCAAAGGAATATTTTTAATAGGTAAGGCATTTCCAGGACGATTTGATGCTTTATCTCCTGCATTTAGAACATCACCTACTTTAATATCGTTTGGAGCTATTATATACTGACGACTACCGTTTTCGTATTTTACAAGTGCAATACGAGCAGTACGATTTGGATCATATTCAATGGTTTCCACTACGCATGAAGCATTTTGCTCATTTCGCTTAAAATCAATGATACGATACACTTTTTTATGCCCACCACCGCGACGACGGGAAGTGATTTCACCAGCATTGCTACGACCAGAACTACGCTTAATACCAGTAGTTAAAGGTTTATAAGGTTTATCAGCAGTAAGTTCTTTTTTATCGCTGATTTGCTTATAACGCAAAGTCGGGGTAGTTGGCCTATAAGATTTAAGACCCATGGTTAAACTCCTTCAAATTCGGCAATTTGGTGGCCAGCTTTTAAAGTGATATAGGCTTTTTTCCAATTTGCTCTTTTACCAGCAGCAACACGGACTCGTTTAATTTTTCCACGATTGATTAAAGTGTTTATTGTATCCACTTTAACATCGAAGCGAGATTCGATCGCTCTTTTGATATCTATTTTTTTAGCATCTTTTGCCACTTTAAAAACATATTGACGAACACCTGTTCTAGGATTGATCATGTTTCGAGTGGTGTCTTCTGTAATATGAGGTGTTATCAAAATTTGATGTATTTCTTTCATCTGGAACCTCCAGCAAGTTCACTCAAAGCTGCTTTAGAAATAACTAAATTATTTGCACGAATTAAATCATAAGTATTTACATCGTTATGACGAGCGACGCGTACCCATGGAATATTAGCAGATGATACACCCAAGTTAGTGTCTTTTTCACTCACTATCAACAAAGCGTTTCTTTGCTCAATACCCGATTTAAGCATAATGTCTAAGAAATCTTTTGTTTTTGGTTGCTCAAAAGCCAGAGATTCAAAAACTAAAACTTTACCTTCAAGGGCTTTTGTAGTTAAGGCAGAACGAAAAGCAATTCTTTTTACTTTTTTATTGACTTTTTCAAAGTAATTGTGTGCTTTTGGTCCATGAGCCTTATTACCTCGAACCCAAATAGGAGAAGTATTTGTACCCGCTCTTGCACGACCAGTACCTTTTTGCTTCCACGGTTTAGCACCAGTACCACTCACCTCTGAACGAGATTTGGTGTGTGCTGTTCCTTGACGACGATTATTAAGAATCGCTTTGATATGCAAATACATACATACTTTATTCACTGCCGCATCAAAGATTTCTGGAAGATCCATTTCATTTTGAAACTCACCATTCGCGGCATAATATTTTGCTGTTGCCATTAGTCTTTCCTCACCACGATAACGCCGTTTTTAGGACCAGGTACAGCACCACGAACAAAAATCAAGTTTTTTTCGCCGTCCACTTTTATTACCTGCAAGTGCTTTACGGTCACCTTTTTATTACCATATTGCCCCGCCATCTTTTTGCCAGGAAACACTCGACCTGGATAACTATTAGCGGATATACTACCTGGTTCACGCATATTATGTGTGCCATGAGAACGAGGACCACTATGGAAGTTATGGCGTTTGATTGTACCCGCAAACCCACGACCTTTAGAAATTCCAGATACATTGACTTGCTTTACATCTGCAAAGTCAGCTGCACCAAACTCTTTACCCACAGGCCAAGCATCTAAATCCACCACATCAAATTCCGCTAAATGCTCTCGAGGAGACACACCAGCTTTATTAAAATGGCCCATTTCTGCCTTATTGGATCGACTTTCTTTTTTTAAGCCAAAACCAACTTGCACAGCTTTATAGCCTTCTTTATCTATTGTTTTGTGAGAAACAACTACACACGGACCGGCCTCGAGGACAGTCACAGGAACGCTTTCGCCCTGTTCCGTGAACACTTGAGTCATTCCCAACTTTTTCGCAAGAATTCCGTTCATTGTATTAAACCTTGATATCGACTTCGACGCCCGCGGGCAAATCTAGTTTCATTAGAGAATCAACTGTTTGCGGAGTTGCTTCCAAAATATCAATCAACCTTTTGTGTGTACGAGACTCAAATTGTTCTCGAGAGGTTTTGTTGACATGAGGAGAACGAAGGACCGTATATTTTTGAATCTTTGTTGGAAGAGGGATGGGTCCCGCTATGCGAGCCCCAGTATTTTTTGCTGTATTCACTATGTCTTGAGCTGATCGATCTATCATACGATGATCAAAAGATTTTAAGCGAATACGAATGCGTTCTGTTTCCATTTATATATACTCTCTTAATTAAGAATTTCTGTTACGGAACCAGCACCAACAGTTCGTCCACCTTCACGGATAGCAAAGCGGAGTTGCTTGTCCATGGCGATAGGAGCGATGAGCTCTACAGTA
>Ga0209075_1000422_pt1 | contig 40859 bp, 36 predicted proteins | sample Stecom2011_FD_187523 | JGI IMG/M metagenome (GOLD analysis project Ga0209075, IMG submission 187523) | Agricultural soil microbial communities from Utah to study Nitrogen management - Steer compost 2011 (SPAdes) (version 2) | ecosystem: Environmental > Terrestrial > Soil > Agricultural land...
GACATCGGTGATACTCACAAAGAGTACTTCTCCGGTGACGCTGCGCTGAAAGCCAGCGGTGAAGACAACACCATGAACCAGTTCGACAACATCTAAGTTGTAGACTGTTTCTGAGTGAACCCAAAAACCCCGGTCGCAAGACCGGGGTTTTTTATTGCCGGCCCGAGTACGCCTGCCTGACACTTGAAAAATAAAAAAACACTCTTATATATAGTGTTGTCCAAGTAACCAAAATGGAGAACACTCATGAGCATGTTTCCTGCCCGCAGCCGCCTGTTTGACGAACTCATTGGTGATCTGGGTGGCTTTTACGTAAAACCCCTGCATGGTGACCCCTTGCCCCAAAGCATCCGTGTCGACATCCAGGAAGATGAAAAAACTTTCAAGGTCCAGGCAGAGCTGCCCGGCGTGAAAAAAGAAGACATTCACGTAGACATTGATGGAGCTGTAGTAACCATCAAGGCCGAGATTCGCCAGCAAGACCGCACAAGCGAAGACGCACGCACACTGCGCACCGAACGTTACTACGGCAGCGTGGCACGCCGTTTCGAGCTACCAGCTGAAATCGACCTGGAGCTGGCCGAAGCTCGTTACGAGGAAGGCCTGCTGTGCCTGCAACTGCCCAAGCGCAAAGCCATGGAAAACAGTCGCAAGCTAAACATCAAGTAGCCACCATCACTTCGGTATCGGGCCAGGACCTTGCAGCGCTGATCACTGGATTTCGCATAAAGTGGCGGAAAAGTGATAGGAGTAGCGTGCTCCTGTACAAGGAGCTTGTCCCGGCACGATACTTTCTTGGGCGGCAAGGCCGCACCAGTTCCGGGCGGCTCTTGTTATGTATATCGGCAACAAGGACCCGTGCAGTCGCGAACGCTCAGCAGCCTGTGTGAATACGTTCACGCAGGCTGCTGTTACTTTAACCGCGCGCAAATCAAGAAAGCGTTGAATACATACCAGCTCTGCCAGGATGGTGCAAAAGCAGCTCAAAACACCCACTTGCCATGACCAAACTGCACTTTTAGCTGTTTTCGCCGAGCCCTGGATACATCGATCACATTATTCAGCGCATCCTTAATTCTTACCCCCTACCTTGCCGCCATTCCTTCGCGAGCAATGTTTTCGGCTTCTTTGCTGCTCTCTAGCCAGTCACGCCAGGACTGAACCTGCTTGCGTGACGCACCCGCCCGCTGAGCCGAGTCCAGTGCCTGGCCTGACAGTGTCCAGTTTTGTTGCTGCATCGCCAGTTGAGCCAAAATCAGCCAGTGCTCGGCCTTGTTGTCACGTTCCGCCAGTTGCTGATACAGCTCAATCGCTTTTCCTCGCTCACGGGCCTGCCAATAGAGCTGCGCCAGGGTTTCCTGTTGCTTTTTGTCATTGGGCAACTTGCCATCATCCATCAGCTGTTGCAGCAGTCTGGCACCTTGCCATGGCTGACCGGCGGCAGTAGCCAGCGCCAGCATTTGCTGCAGGTCCTGCGCCTCCATCCGCAATTTTTTGCTGTAAGCCATACGCAATGTAGCAAAGGCTGCTGGCGCATTACCTGCAGCTTGCTGCAGGCCTGCCAGTTGTTTCCAGTGGGAATAAGTGTCCGGCTCGCGCTTCAGAATCCTTCGTTGCCATTGCGCCGCCTTGTCATACTGCTTCAAATTGGCATGGGCCGCCACCATAAAACTCAGCCACTCAAAGCTGATTTTTTGCTGACCGGCCAGATAGCGCTCGGCCAATGGCAAGGCTTTGTCATAACGGCCCTGCATTTGCCACGCCTGAATACTCAGCTGTAACACCTCGGAAGTTTGCGGCTGCCCCTTGAGTGCGCCCAGCGCTTGCACCGGCTGCTTTAGCTGCAAATAAAGCTTGCCAAGATTCAAGCTGTCTTCCTGCTTCTCCTCGGCCGACAGCTGTCCGCCCTGCAAGGCCTTGTCCAGGTAGCCGGCAGCTTTCTGCGTCTGCCCGGCCTGCCAGGCCAGATAAGCCTTGTTGCGCAGTACCAGCGTTTCGGCAAAACTGCCCTGTTCTGGCGATAAGGCTTCGAGCAACTGCAGGCCACGAGTATGCTCACCTTTGTTTTGCGCCGCCTGCGCCTGCTGCAACGCACGCAGCACCTCCGGCTCGACCGTCTGGGCAGCAATCATCCCGCAATACAAACAAAAAAGTAATGACAACCAGCGCATCACATGCTATCTCCCGTTGGTCAGGCGAAACTCCAGTGTCTTCACTGCTTCACGCTCGACAGCACGTCCACCCTCGGTGCGCGGCGCAAAACGCCAACGCGCCGCAGCACGCCGAGCCGACCGGTCAAACACATTGGCCGGCGAAGACTCAATCACACGAATATTTTCCACTCGTCCTTGCGCTGTAATGATGAAAGCCAGTTTCACATGCCCCTCTATACCACGGCGACGAGCCTGGTCCGGGTATTCTGGCAATACTTCATTCAAAGGTATCACTTCAGAATCGACACCTGACGGACCAGGTGCTGCGGCCGCCGGAGCGGAAGGGGCGGCTGGAGCAGGTGCTGCTTTGGCCGCGGTGACACCAGCCAGACTGGGCATGGCTGCCGCCTGGATACTGACAGATGAAGGCAGGCTGGGCAGATTCACATCCAGCTTGACTGTAGGCGCTTGCATCGCCTGAGGCGTTTGCGGTCGCTGCGGGCTGGGGGGTTGCACCTGGTCGGGTGGCGGCTCCGGCTCTTTCAACCGGCTACGAGAGCGGCTTTGCGTGCTGTCCCGGCTCATCGGTACAAAATGGCCAACCTGTACCGGCTTGCTCTCGACTCTGGCTTTTGGTGGCGAGATCATCCACAAAATCATGATAAAACTGGCCAGTACGGCCATCAGTGCCAGAGTAAAAGACACCAACCAGCGCAGCATCAGTTGGACTCCGTCGAGGCCGCCAGCGCCACATCTGCCACCCCGGCCAGGCGCGCCTGGTCCATGACCTGCACCACCAGGCCAGTACGGGCGTCCTGATCAGCCTGCACCACCACAATGCCGTCTGGCTGGTCCTGGCGCAAACGCTCAACATGCGCACGTACCGTACGCACGTCAACTGCCTGTTTGTCCAGCCAGACCTGGCCATCAGCGGTAACAGCAATCAGGATATTGCCCTTGTCCTGGCTGCTGGCGGTATCGGCTTGCGGCCGATTAACCTCGACACCCGACTCCTTGATGAACGAGCTGGTGACAATGAAAAAAATCAGCATGATAAACACCACATCCAGCATTGGCGTCAGGTCAATGCCTGTTTCTTCTTCACTGCTGTGGCTGTAACGACGCATTCTCATTGCAAGTTATATCCTTTATTCATGTCGCAGCTGATCAGCCAGCCGGGCCAGTGCACGACGTGCGTTACGCTCCAGGTGAGCCAGGCTGAACAGCCCGCCAATCGCCAACACCATCCCGGCCAGGGTTGGCAAGGTCGCCTGCCAGACGCCTGCGGCCATGGCACGCGGATTACCCGTCCCGCTCATCGCCAGCACATCAAACACCGCGACCATGCCAGTCACCGTCCCCAGCAGCCCCAGCAGCGGAAACAGTGCCACCAGCGCCTTGATGACTGTCAGCGGGGTCATCAGCTGCTCGCCTGCCTGGGCAATCCAGGCAGCACGCACAGAGCGTGGCCAGTCCTTGCTGCTAACATCACAGCAAATCATTTTCCAGGCCTGCCGGCGCTCGCTGACCCAAGCCGGAAACTGACGCTGCATATACCAAAAGCGCTCCAGCACCAGTGTCCAGAACAGTACACACAGGCCAGCCAGCAGCCACATGACCAAGCCACCGGCACCCATCAAGTCCAGCAGGGCGTAGCCACTGTCCACCAGCCAGATACGAATACTTTGCCAGTCAGTCACACTCACAAGGGTCCTTGGCCGACATGTGCAGGGCCAGCAAGCCCACGCACTGTTGCTCCAGCAGTTGAATCACACCTTTGCTGCGTGCCACTACTACGCTGTGCAAAAACAATAGCGGAATGGCGACGACCAGCCCCTGCACCGTAGTAACCAGTGCTTGCGAAATACCATCAGCCATCAGGCGGGAATCACCGCCACCGCTCTGGGTAATAGCCTGAAAGGTAATAATCATGCCGGTTACGGTACCCAGCAAACCAAGCAGGGGGGCCACCGCTGCCAATAGTTTGAGCAGGCCCTGACCGCGCTCAAGACGAGGCACCTCCTGCATCACCGCCTCATCCAGCTTCAATTCAAGCGTATCCAGATCGGATAACTGCGGGTCAGGTCCAAGCACACCCAGCACCCGGCCCAGCGGGTTATTGGCTTGTGGGCTGGACAGGTTACGCATCTGCTTGCGAATGCTGCCAATGACCGCCTGCAACTCAATCATGCGCCACAACGCCAGCAAGAAGCCCAGTGCCCCCAATGTAATAATGACCCAGCCGACCAAACCTCCCTGCTGCACCCGATCCATAAAGGACGGATGACGCTGCAGTTGTTCCAGCAGGCTGCCACGGGTCGGATCCACCGCAATCACACCGGTATCCGCCTGGCTGTCAACCCAGTTGCGGACCGCACCCAGCCCACCTGGCTGGCGCGAGAGCTGACGCAAGTTATCCTCGCCTGGCGCATAGGAAAGGAATGCTTCTTCGCCATAGACACCAAACCCGCCCACCCGTACCACCTGTTGCGTAACACGCTCGCCACTGGGCAGTACCACAGGCGCCTCGAACCGCTTGACCTGTCCGGTAGCCGACATGTCTTCCAGCAAGTGCAGCCAGAGCTCTTCGATACTCTCAGCAGTCGGCAGGCGACGGCTGTTGGCAAAACGCTCCAGCCTGGCAACGCGCTGCGGCTGCTCGACGTTGATCAGGGAACCTTGCCACTGCCCGGCAATATCCCCTGCACTCTGACGCAATACGGCAAACAACTCGCCCAGCTCGCCCATCCGATCGTTCAGCTGCTGCTCTTGCTCCGCCAGCAGCTGCTCTTGCTCGGCAAAACGTACCTTAAGCTCGGCGGCCTCCTGTTCTGCCTTGCGCAGAGCCGCACGGGCCCGATCATAGCGGTTCTGCTGGCTACCCTTATCCTGCAGAAACTCCTGTTCACGCTGCTGCATCAGCTGCTGCTCGCTATTCTTGTCCTGACGAATGCGCTCAAGCAGTTCAACCGTTGACACCGGAGCCGCGGTTGCCGCAACGGCCCACAAGGCCGTAATCAATCCTGCCCAGTACTTCACTGTTTTATCTCCAGAGCCAGAGTTTTAACCGGCAGTTGCAACCAGTCTGCCGACTTTTGTTGGCGGGCAACTTCAATTGCCTGGGTTACCGGACGTCTGGCGCTGCCATTGAGCACCTGCCACTGGCCGGCTTTGGGGTTCCACCAGCCGGTTTCATGGCCATCAGGCGTCTGGTAATACAGCATGACCCGGCCCAGTCGCAAAAAATCCACATCCAGCGTCTGACCATCGCGCTGCAGATTGTCACGCCAGGCTTCCAGCGTGTAACCGTAATCGCTTTCAATTTGATAGGCTTCAAGCAAACGGCGGTACTTTTCAGCCAGGCTGACATCGGCCCGCGGCAATAACTCTTGCAGTCTCTCCAGCCGGTCACTGCGCTCATGGGGCAAAAACGGCAAGTCGGCAGCAATAAACTCGGCCAGCACATCCAGCATCCGCTGCATCTGGGGTGCGACACTGGCTTCGGTCTGCTCAAGATCCTTCAGCTGTTGCTCGTAGCTGGCCAGCTCTTTTTCCTGCGCCTGTACCAGCTCACGCATTTGCTCGTTATAGCGCTCCAGGTTGGCTGCCTGAATAATCGCAGCCCGGTAGCCATCCAGCATCTGCTGGGTACTATCATCAAGGCTTTCCACCTTGCGCTGGGACTGCTTTGCAGCCTGACTGTGTTCAGTACTCTCGGAAAAGGCCTGATCAAGCTGATCGGCCATGATGACACTGCTGCCCAGGGCCAAAGCCAGGGCCATGCAGCGTGTTGCAGTTAGTGCCATGATATAGAAGTCCAGTCTCGAGTATTGCAAAATGATAACAATTATCATCTAGGGGCGATTCAACGTCAACCCCGCGAAGTTAAAACATATGACCTGAGTCATGCTTTGGAGACACCCCCTGACAATCAGAGTGATTAAAACCAACGATTAAAACAGGCTGCCCTGCTCTACTGATTCATCACCCGGCCCCTCCTGCAACCGCCTTGCCTCATCTTGTGCCCTCAACACACGCTGACGCCGCTGCTGGCACAGGCGAATAACCTCACGCTTTTGCGTCGATGACAGCCGCAACCAGTACAGACGCTCATCCCGCGAACGCAGACACCCTTTGCAATAGCCGCGGTTATTCGACTCACAGACGCCAACGCAAGGGCTTGGAATGTCAAAAATCTCGAGCTGGCTCACACAATGCCGGAGTCCGGCCTCCATTGATACCTGTACCGACAACCAGCCATCACTGCCTGGCGCACAGCTGATGCGGGTTTCATCATTGTCAAGGTAAAAATCAAAAAAAATTATTTGAACCGAACGACGAATATCCCTTATATTGCGCACAGTCCCAACACCAAACACATCATATTGTGCTTGGTATAATTAACGCCCCTATGCTTGGCAACAGGAAAATCCGCTGCAAAACAGACATGCGCAAGCTTAGTGCACTCCATTCTACCTGAAGGACAAAATGTGATGACAGACCCCAGCACCATTCTGGTCACCAAGCGTGATGGCCGCCAGGAACCCATCAACCTGGACAAAATCCACCGTGTACTCGACTGGGCCGCCATTGGTCTGAATCATGTGTCCGTATCTCAAGTCGAGTTAAAATCTCACATCCAGTTCTACAACGGCATCCGCACCAAGGATATCCACGAGACCATTATCAAGGCAGCCGCTGACCTGATCAGTGCAGACACGCCCGACTATCAGTACCTGGCTGCCCGCCTGGCTATCTTTCATCTGCGCAAGATTGCTTACGGCGAATTCGAACCTCCCCACCTTCATGAGCACGTCAGTAAACTGGTTGCCGCCAGGCGCTATGACGCCCATCTACTGCAAGATTACAGTCGCGAGGAGTACGACACTCTCAATAACGCACTGGATCATGACCGCGACATGAACTTCTCCTACGCTGCGGTCAAGCAGCTGGAAGGCAAGTACCTGGTACAGAATCGCGTTACCGGTGAGGTCTACGAGAGCCCGCAAATGCTCTACATGCTGATCGGCATGTGCCTATTCGCCAATTACCCGAAAGAAACCCGCCTGGACTATATCGTACGGTTCTACGATGCCATTTCGCTGTTCAAAATCTCCCTGCCCACACCCATCATGGCCGGTGTACGCACACCATCGCGGCAGTTCAGCTCTTGCGTACTGATCGAGTGCGGCGACAGCCTCGACTCGATCAACACCACCACCAACGCCATCGTCAAATACGTCTCCCTGCGTGCCGGCATCGGCATCAACGCGGGCCGTATCCGTGCCGTGGGCAGCGAGATCCGTGGTGGCGAAGCCCAGCATACTGGCTGCATTCCATTCTTCAAACTGTTTCAGGCAGCGGTCAAGTCCTGCTCGCAGGGCGGCGTACGCGGCGGTGCCGCTACCCTTTTCTACCCGCTGTGGCATCTTGAGGTGGAGTCATTGCTGGTCCTGAAAAACAACCGTGGTGTCGAAGAAAACCGTGTCCGCCACATGGACTATGGTGTGCAGATCAACAAGCTGATGTATCAGCGTCTGATCAAGAGCGAGAACATCACCCTGTTCTCGCCCCACGAGGTGCCCGGCCTGTACGAGGCGTTTTTCGCCGACCAGGACGAGTTCGAGCGTCTATATGTCAAATATGAGCAGGATGACAGCATCCGCAAACGCAGCATCCCGGCGATCGAGCTGTTCTCACTGATGATGCAGGAGCGCGCCAGTACCGGACGCATTTATATCCAGAACGTCGATCACTGCAACACCCACAGTCCGTTCGATCCGGCAGTGGCACCCATACGCCAGTCCAACCTGTGCCTGGAGATTGCCCTGCCGACCAGCCCGCTGGAAGACATTCATGATGCTGATAAAGAAATTGCCCTGTGCACCCTGTCTGCCTTCAACCTGGGCGCCATCAAAGACCTGAGCGAGCTGGAAGAAATGGCTGAGCTGGCAGTGCGCGCCCTGGACTCGCTGCTGGACTACCAGGATTATCCGATTGCTGCCGCCCGCAATGCCACCATGAAGCGCCGCACCCTCGGTATCGGCGTGATCAACTACGCCTATTATCTGGCCAAACATGGTGTCAAGTATTCCGATGGTTCGGCCAATGCCCTGACCCACCGTACGTTCGAGGCCATCCAGTACTACCTGCTAAAGGCCTCCAACAAGCTGGCACGTGAATTTGGTGCCTGCCCTGCCTTCAATGAAACCACCTACGCCCAGGGCTTGCTGCCAATCGATACCTATAAAAAGGATATTGACAGCATTTGTAACGAGCCACTACACCTGGACTGGGAAACCCTGCGCAAGGATATTGTTGAGCATGGCCTGCGCAACTCCACCCTGAGCTCACTGATGCCGTCAGAGACCTCAAGCCAGATCTCCAACGCTACCAACGGCATTGAGCCACCCCGTGGCCTGGTTTCAGTCAAGCAGTCCAAAGACGGTATCCTAAAGCAGGTGGTACCCGACTATGAAAATCTGAAAGATCAGTACGAGCTGCTTTGGACCATGCCAAACAATGAGGGTTACCTGCACTTGGTTGGCATCATGCAAAAATTTGTTGACCAGGCCATTTCAGCTAACACCAACTATGATCCACAGCGTTTTGAAGGTGGTCGAGTGCCCATGCGCCAGCTACTCAAGGACCTGCTGACCGCCTACAAATTCGGCCTGAAGACCCTTTATTACCAGAACACCCGCGATGGTGCTGAAGACGACCAGAGCGACCTCGACGACGGCTGTGCCGGCGGCGCTTGCAAAATTTAAGGAGAGCCAGCGTGAAGTACAGTACTTTTTGCCAGACCGACAATGACCAGATGAAAGAGCCGATGTTTTTCGGTCAGCCGGTCAACGTCGCCCGTTACGATCAGCAAAAATATCCAATTTTCGAGAAACTGATCGAGAAGCAGTTGTCGTTTTTCTGGCGCCCCGAGGAAGTGGACGTTACCCAGGACCGTATCGACTATCAGGGCCTGCCCGAGCATGAAAAACATATTTTCATCAGCAACCTGAAATACCAAACCCTGCTCGATTCCATTCAGGGTCGCAGCCCCAACGTAGCATTTTTGCCGCTGGTATCCATCCCGGAGCTGGAAACCTGGATCGAGACCTGGTCATTTTCAGAAACCATCCACTCGCGCTCCTACACCCACATCATCCGCAATATTGTGAATGATCCGTCGGTGGTATTTGATGACATTGTGCGTAACGAGCACATCATCGAGCGCGCCGGTGACATTTCCAAATACTACGATGCGCTGATCCACGATACCCTGGTTTACCTGAAGCTGGGCGAAGGCAAACACGAACTTAAAGGCAAAACCTACGAAATCTCGCTGTTTGAGCTCAAACGCAAGATGTATCTGTGCATGATGAGTGTCAACGTGCTGGAAGCCATCCGCTTTTATGTCAGCTTTGCCTGCTCCTTTGCCTTTGCCGAACGCAGGCTGATGGAAGGCAATGCCAAAATCATTCGTCTGATTGCCCGTGATGAAGCGCTGCACCTGACCGGCACCCAGCACATTCTCAACATCATGCAAAATGGCCAGGATGATCCGGAAATGGCCGAAGTGGCCAAGTCCTGCTACGAGGAAAGTGTGGAAATTTTCCGCCATGCTGCCCGGCAGGAAAAAGAGTGGGCCAGGTACCTCTTTAAAGATGGCTCAATGATTGGCCTGAATTACGACATCCTCAGCCAGTATGTCGAGTACATCACCAACCTGCGCATGACTGCGGTGGGTTTGGAGCCGCTCTTTGAAAACGCCAGCCAGAACCCCATCCCCTGGATCAACGCCTGGCTGGTTTCCGATAACGTACAGGTAGCACCACAGGAAGTGGAAGTTAGTTCCTATCTGGTCGGCCAAATCGACTCTTCCGTGTCCGTTGAAGACCTGGGTGAGTTCGAGCTGTGACCACCGGCGTAACAATCATGACTGAAGACATGGTATTCGAGCTGGCTGAAAACGAAAGCCTGCTTGATGCGCTGGAGCGCACCGGCCATCACGTCGAATACCAGTGCCGTAGCGGCTACTGCGGCGCTTGCCGCGTACCGCTCAAGGCTGGCAGTGTTGAATACGACAGGCCACCACTGGCCCTGCTGCGCCAAGGTGAAATACTGCCCTGCTGCTGCACCGTCAGCGAACCCCTCAAACTCAAGGTGCAGCTGCGCAGCAAACTGGCCGGCTAATACCGGTTAAGTGCGCAGCGACAGCAGCCGGTTGAAAACCGGCCAACAAACCCTCCCCGCACAAGGCAAGCTCGGGACCGGTTGGGGCCGAAGTGCGGTTTGGGCCGGCTTGCCGGACTGAACCAGCGCAGCCTGACGTAGCGCCCCGTCCGGCCCAGCCGCCGCAGTACAAAACCCTGACGCCACAGTATCAAAGCCACCTACAGGGTAATGTGATACCTGTGCTGCAGGGATTTCTTGAAGTCCTTGACCACCGCCAGCGAATCCCGCAATAGTTCACGCTCAAACTTGTTAAGCAGCTTAAAATCAATTTCATTGGGGGTTTCATCATGAGTCTGGCCGCTTTCCGTTACCCGCTGAATTTGCTGCTGCAAGCGTAGCTGGATGAAAAAGCTCAGGGCCTCGGCCAGATTGGCCGCCATCTCACGCTCAACGATTTTGCGCTCGGCCAGCAACTCAAGCCGCTTGAAGGTGTTGGTCTCGATAATTTTGTTCTGCAATGCCATGGTGCGTACGCCATGCACAATCGGAAACACCCCGGCTTTCTTGATATCCAGCCCGTGACTGGTCTTCAACTGGCCAAAAAAGGTCAGTGGCGTTTGAAAGCCCAGTGCTGCACGAGCAAAGTAGGAAAAAAACACCTTGTCGCTAAAAATTTGGCGCATGAAAGCATTGCGGGAAACCTTGAACAACGCCGTGTTTCCCGCCACCGGCTTGCCGTCAGCCGCTATCGCCAGGTTCATCATGTCGGCCGGATTGCTGCTGCGGCTCCATTTGCTCAGCTTTCCGGTCCATTCACGCACCGAGTTCACCCACTCGGGGTTAGACACCATAATTTTGCCCGGACAAGGCGGAAATCCAAAAGAAATCAGGGTCTCACTAAACTGCTGCATGACCTTGTGCATGTCAGGCCAATCCAGCCCATCACGATAAATCAAGCCATTGTCCTGGTCAGTCTTCATGACTTGCTCGCCACGCCCTTCCGAGCCCATGACAATCAGGCAGACATGCGGATGCACTTCCTTCGGCACTACAAGATCAAACAGTTTGCTCAAGATACGGCTGTTAACAGCTGCCAGCAGCTCCATGGTAAAGCGGATTTTCACTCCTGATGACAGCAGCGCCTTGATCAGGTCGAACAGGCCAAAGGAAGCTTCGCGCAACTCTTCGATGGTCTGTGCCCGCTCGACCCGTAAGCCGATCACATGCGAATGACTGGAAAAATAGCTCAAGACATCGGTCAATTCGATAATGCCACACAGCTCGCCCTTGTCGTCACGCACCACAACCCGTTCAATATGCTGGCGGGTCATAATAATCAGCGCATTGAACAGGTAGTCATCAGGCTGGATGCTGATCAGCCGGTAACTGGCAATTTCTGCCACTGGTGTCTCTTGGGGCAGCTTGTTGAGAATAACCGCATCCAGCAAGTCGGTTCCTGTAACCATGCCGTAACGGTTGCCCTTGCGTGCCAATAAACAATCGGACTTCTCTTCGCGCATCAGCCTGGTTGCCGCTTCAATGCTTACTCCCTCAGCCACAATCAGTGGTTCACGGATGGTACTATCCTTGATGCGGGCCAGCATAAACTCGGCCATATCCTGGTTGGCAGCATGCTGAGCCACGATTTCACGCTTTGCACCAAGGGTTTGCTGAAAGTACTCGGCAAACTGGGGGTTGCTGTCAATCAGCTCAAACAGGGTGGCGGTCGGAATCAGGAAAGCGCTGGTGGCTTCCACCGCATAAAACCTGTGGATCGCTTTGCCATTGAATATCGACCAACCGCCGAAGTACTCTTCAGCCTCGTAATACATGAAAACGCTGGTCGCCGGTGCCAGTTCGCCAGAATCATCACTGGCCACCCGATGATCAGACTCGGCAACCTTGCCACTATAAATGACAAACACACCACGTGGCGGATCGCCTGCATCAATCAACACCTCACCCGGTGCAAACTCCATGTACTCTGCTGCAGCCAGCAGCTTTTCCTGCTCTGCCTCGCTCAACAGACTAAATGGTATGGTTTGCAGATTAAAACTTGCCGGCATGCGCATCTCCTTGTTGTGTTTATAGCGCCTGATTGCGAAGTCAGCTGCATCAGCGTGTAGCCATAATGCTGGAGACCAGAATTGTAAGGATAAATTTGTTTGCAACAAATTAAATCATGTTTTTGGTCAAAAACACCATTAGCTGGCGAATCTCTTACCCTCTCCTAACAGTGGGTTTTCTGGTGCAACAGCCGCAGGGCAGGCCATCAGCAAACAGCCGATACCTGCCTGCTTTGCGACTCTCAAGGCAACGTCTGCAAGCCCAGTGGCAGCCCTGACTGTGGCAGCTGTCGAGCAATATCCTGCAACGCACTCTGAATCAGCTCCTCCACTACCGGATGGTAATAGGGCCCCTGCAACAACTGCTGTACGGTCATGCCCTGCTGCACCGCCACAGCCAACAACTGTGCTACATGTTCACCACGCGAGCCGACCATGGCCGCGCCCAACAGATGTCCGGAGTCACGGTCTGCATAAATGCGCAACAGGCCGTCACCACCGCCCAGGATGCGGCTGCGACCGTTGGCTGCAGTCGTGGCACTGCCAATCAGAATGCGTTCGGCATCCAGCTGATCCAGGCGCTGACCCACTGCAACAATGTCCGGCTGGGTAAAGGCAATGGTCAGCGGCACTTTGCGGCGAAATGCCTGCTGTACACCGCGTGCGGCATTGTAGCCTGCCATTGCGCCCTCTTCGGCGGCCTCGTGCATCAGCGTACGCTCGGCATTAGCATCGCCAGCAATAAATACCGGGCAACCTTCGACCTGCATGGTCTGGCTGTCATATTTCAACATGCCATGTTCGTCCAGTACAAAGCCCGCTTCCGCCAGGTTCAGCCCGTCAATATTGGGGCGGCGTCCCAGAGCAACCAGCACTTTGTCTACCCCCACGTCACCACTGCCGGTCCGCAACAGCACTCCTTGCTCTGCTGCAGCCAACTGTGCCGGCGCTCCCAGGTGCATCTGTATTTCACCACGGAAGGCTTCCAGTGCATAACGGCCTACCTCAGGGTCAGCAATACCTGCAATACCCGGAGCCATGTCGGCAGCAACAACCTCGACGCCCAGGCGTGCCATCGCCAGTCCCATCTCCAGACCGATGGCTCCGAGCCCCAAAACACCAAGACGCCGGGGCAGGGTTTCCTGCTCAAACAGCTCATCGGTGGTCAAGCAGTGTTCGGCAAACGGGTCGAGAAAGGCTGGTACCACCGGGCGCGAACCTGTAGCAATCACCACCGCCGCTGCCCTGACCAGCTGTTCGCCGCTTTCGGTGGCAACCCGCAGCAAGGTGGGCTCAACAAATTCCGCCCGCCCGTGAAGCAGATGTTCACCAGCACCCTTTGCCGCACTTTCGGTACCGCGAGCGGCAAAGCTGTCTCTCATACTGCGGACCCTGCTCCAGGTACGATTCGTATCTATACTTAGCTGTCCTGTACCGCTGATGCCAAAACCTGCATGTTCAGCCCGCATACGCCACAATCCAGCAGCGTGCAAAGCCACCTTGGACGGCATGCAGCCAACTCTGGCACAGGTAGTACCCAGTGGACCGGAATCAATCAGCACAAAAGACCTGTTTGCCCGCTTCACCTCGCGCAAGGCGTACAGGCCGGCAGTGCCGGCTCCGATGATGGCAACATCAACTGAAATTTTTTTGCTCATGCCTGAACCTCAAAACACTTTATATTTTAACAATATATACCCTAGCGCCCGTTTCGCGTTTCGGCAACTCCGGCGCTCTGTTATTCTTGTTGACAGATCGTATGGAGGCTCCCATGAATACATCTCCACTGTTCAGGCAGAAAGCCTGGATCAACGGCACCTGGTGCGATGCACGCGATGGCCGCACGACAAACATTTATAATCCGGCTACCGGCGAAATGCTGGGACAAGTTCCTCTTATGGGCGCGGAAGAAACCCGCAAAGCCATTACTGCTGCCAGCCATGCGCTACCGGCCTGGCGTGCCTTGACCGCCAAAGAGCGGGCAAAGTTGCTGCACAACTGGTTTGAGCTGATCATGCAGAATAAAGAACAGCTGGCCCGTATCATGACGCTTGAGCAAGGGAAACCACTGGCCGAAGCCCGTGGCGAGATAGGCTATGGCGCCTCTTTTGTTGAGTGGTTTGCCGAAGAAGCCAAGCGCATTTACGGCGACCTGCTACCCGCGCCGGTAGCCAGCCAGCGCTTGCTGGTAGTAAAACAACCGGTAGGCGTGGTGGCTGCCATCACCCCCTGGAATTTTCCTTCCTCAATGATTACCCGGAAAACAGCCCCGGCTCTGGCTGCAGGCTGTACCCTGGTCTTGAAGCCCTCACCCCAGACCCCCTACTCGGCACTGGCGCTGGCTGAACTGGCTCACCAGGCCGGTATTCCCGCCGGTGTTTTCAACGTAGTCACAGGCGATGCGCAGGCCATCGGCGGCGAGTTGACCGGCAACCCACTCGTGCGCAAACTGAGCTTTACCGGTTCCACCCAAACCGGTCGTCTGTTGCTGCGGCAGTGCGCCCACGATATTAAAAAAGTTTCACTTGAGCTGGGCGGGAATGCACCCTTTATTGTATTTAACGATGCTGATCTTGATCAGGCCGTGGCCGGCGCAATGGCGGCCAAATTTCGTAACAACGGCCAAACCTGTGTCTGCACCAACCGCTTTTATATACAGGACGGCATCTATGATGCCTTTGCCGAAAAACTGCAGCAGGCTGTGGCACAGCTGCAGGTAGGCAATGGTTTGGATGACGGCAGCCAGCTGGGGCCGCTGATCAATCAAGCTGCGGTAGCCAAGGTGCAGTCACATATTGATGATGCAGTGCAACAGGGCGCCCGGCTTGTGCTCGGTGGCCAGCCCCACGCCCTTGGCGGCACTTTTTTTGAACCCACCGTTTTGCTTGATGTGCCCCATAACGCCCTGGTAGCCCGTGAAGAAACCTTCGGTCCGCTGGCGCCGCTGTTTCGCTTCAGCGATGAAGAGCAAGCAATACAGCTGGCCAACGATACCGAGTACGGCCTCGCCGCTTACCTGTATACGCAGAACCTGCAACGTATCTTCCGTGTTGGCGAAGCTTTGGAATACGGCATGGTTGGCATCAATACCGGGCTGATTTCCAATGAGGTGGCTCCTTTTGGCGGCATCAAGTCATCGGGGCTGGGCCGCGAAGGCTCACGCTACGGCATCGAGGAATATCTGGAAATCAAATATCTGAATATCAACCTGGGCCCCTGATCCTTCTGAGAGCAAGGGGGCTCGGGGGAGATCCTGGTGCTTTTGGATCAACTGGTGTCGCAATAGCTTCAGTGCACCTCTCCACGGTACGGTCTCCAGTACCGGTTTTTCAAGCTGAGCCCTGGTGTGCGGGCAAAAACACCCGCTGTGGACGCGCCTCAGGCAGTGTGACGGAAAGCTAAAAAACGAAAACACCAGCGCCTTAGACAACCACAGGCTTATAGCACCGGCCCAATGGTAGCGATGACGTTGTTCCAGATGCGCCGATAAAAAGGCCACGAAAGCACTTCTGGCAACTCCACCCTGCGGGAATCTGCCAGGTATTGCTGCTGACGCTGATCAATACTGGCAGTCACGGCCTCATCGTACAGCAAAATATTGTTCTCGTAGTTCAAGTCGAAGCTGCGCAGATCCAGGTTGGACGAACCAATCAGGCTGACTTTACCGTCTACGGTAAGAGTTTTTGCATGCAGCAGGCCATGCCCGTGCTCGTAAATCCGGCAACCGGCATCCAGCAACTGATGGTAGTAACTGTGGCTGGCAGCGGCAACAACCCAGCTATCGTTACGCTCGGGGAAAATCAGTGTCACGCGCACTCCGCGCAAAGCGGCAGCACAAAGGGCTTCCAGCGTGGTGGCGTCCGGCACAAAATACGGTGTGGTGAGGGTCAGGCTGCGCTCGGCACTGGCAAACAGGCTCACAAACAGCTGTGGCGTAACCTTTGGTCGTTCAGTCGGGCCGGCACCCATTACCAAAGCAGGAAAGCCGTCCTTCAGCGCAACCGCTTGCAGTGGAATACAGTTGCAGGACTGGCCCGTCGCCTGCATCCAGTCACTGGCAAATAACAGCTGGTTCTGCGCCACCACCGGTCCCTGCAGGCGCAGCATGATATCAATCCAGGGAGCATACCTGGCCTTGGGCAAAAACTCCGGGTCGGCACAGTTACGGCTGCCACAGTAGGTAATGGCGGCATCAATTACTGTAATCTTGCGGTGATTGCGCAAGTCCAGCCGGCTGGTCAGAATCGTCCTGAACAGCCGGTTATACGGCAATGCCACCGCCAGCTGCACCCCGGCCAGCTTCATACGGTGCCAGAGCACCGAACCGATCAAGTGACGCGAACCCAAACCGTCGGCAATCGCCCTGCAGGTCACGCCACGCCGGGCAGCCCTGATCAGCGCCTCTGCCACTGCAGTGCCGGTTTCATCATCCAGCCAAATATAATAAAGCACATGAATATGATCGGTGGCAGCATCCATATCAGCCACCATCTGCCGTACGGTTTCATCGGCATCGGCCAGCAGCTCGGCACGGTTACCGGCAACCGGATGAAAACCGTTAATTGAAGCAGCATAGTAAAACGCTGGCCGGTAAATACGTGGAATCAGCTGATTGATGCTGTCCCGGTCACCCATAAAATGGGCTGCCTTCTCACGCAGCTCGGCAAACACCTGATCGTGCAGTCGGTGGGCACGGTTACCCAGATCAATTTCCCCAAACAGAAAATAGGCAACACTGCCAAAATACGGCAACACGTTAAGGACGATGAACCAGGCCAGTCGTGCTGGTGGCGAGAAGTCGTCACGCAACAAAATACGAATACTGAACGATGCGACCAAAAAGGCATGAAACAGCAGTGCAATGGTCATCGTCTGAGTCATCGCTGTTGTACCTTCAATACCTGTTGCACCGGCTTGAACGAACGCCGGTGGATTTCTGTGGCACCCAGCCGCTGCAAGGCCTGTAGATGCTGTTTGGTCGGATACCCTTTGTGACTGGCCAAGCCATAACCAGGATACAGCAGATCCAGTTGCTGCATTTCACGGTCACGGGCCACCTTGGCCAAAATCGATGCGGCTGCAATCGCCGGCACCCGGTCATCACCCTTGATCACAGCCTGGCATGGTATGGAAAGCAACGGGCAGCGATTACCATCAATCAAGGCCAGCTCAGGTGTCGGCTGCAGGCCCTCAACCGCCCGCTGCATGGCCAACATGGTGGCATGCAAAATATTCAGGCGATCGATTTCCTCAACCTCGGCACGGGCAATGCACCAGGCCAGTGCCTGTTCACGAATGTTGGTGGCCAGCTCGCTGCGTTTTTTTTCGGTGAGCTTTTTCGAGTCCTGCAAGCCAGCTACAGGTCTCTGCGGGTCAAGTATCACTGCTGCTGCCACTACCGGGCCACACAGTGGGCCACGACCAACCTCATCAACACCAGCAAGCAGGGTTACTTCTGGAAAGTCTATAAAATTCAGTTGCATGGAGTGTTCATGCCTGTAGCTTAATGACTGCCTGTCAAGTTTCCAGCAGCTGCAGCACCGCTTTGGCCGCTTCGCTGGATGCGTTCAAGCGCAACTGTTGGTGCAGCTCGAGAAAGCGTCCGGCCTGGCGACTCCCGTCACGCAGCTGCTGTTCAACAGCACACGCCAGGTTATCCGCTGTCGCTGCTTGCTGAATCAGCTCTGGCACCAGCGCCTCGCCAGCCAGCAAATTGGGCAGGGCAAAATAACGGCTTTTTACCATCAGTTTGAGGATTCGATAGGTCAGCCCCGCCAACCGGTAAGCAACCACCATTGGCCGCTTGAACAGCATGGCCTCAAGGGTCGCAGTGCCGGAGGCTATCAGCACCGCGTCGCAAGCCTGCAGTGCCAGCTGTGACTGCCCCTCAAGCAGGGTCACCGGCACTTCGGGAAAACTCTTCAGCATGTTCTCCAGCTGCTCCCTGCGTAAAGCATTGGCAGCCGGCATCACAAAACGCAACTCGGAATTATTCTGATGCAGCAGCCGTGCAGTTTGCAGAAATAAACCACCAAGGCGCGCCACTTCGCTGCCACGACTACCTGGCATCAGGGCTACCAGCGGGGCTTCAAGATCCAGCCCAAGCTGGCGGCGCCCTCTGCCCTGATCATGCTCCAGCGCTATGCTGTCGGCCAGCGGATGCCCGACAAAGCGAACCGGAACTTGATGCTCTTCATAGAAACTGGCTTCGAACGGCAACAGGCATAGCATCAGATCGCAAGCCTGCTTTATTTTCAATACCCGCTTTTGGCGCCAGGCCCATACAGAGGGGCTGACATAATGAACCGTTTTAATACCCTGCTCACGCAGCTTCAGCTCAAGATCAAGATTAAAGTCAGGTGCATCAATGCCAATGAAAACATCTGGCTGCTCATGCAGCATATACTCCAGTAGCTGCTTGCGACGCTTGAGCAGCTCAGGCAAACGGCCGAGGACTTCAACCAGCCCCATTACAGCCAGTCGTTCCATCGGAAAAAATGACTGCAGCCCCTGCTCCTGCATCTGCGGACCGCCCACGCCAATGAATTCGATATCCGGATGCTGACCGCGCAACTCACGCATCAGGGCACCACCCAAAATGTCACCAGAGGCCTCACCGGCGACCAGGGCAACCTTGATTTTCCTGTCCATCAGCGGGTAATGCCCCGGGTCGAATGACGAATCGAGTCACGAAACAGCGCAACCTCGGCATGCTCCCTGGCACTATCGGCCAACTGCTCAACAGCCTGATCCACGGTCAGCCCGCTGCGATAAACCAGCTTGTAAGCGCGACGCAGCGCCTGCACCGTAGCAGGGGCAAAACCACGGCGGCGCATGCCCTCAAAGTTCATGCTGCGCGCTTCAGCCGGATTGCCAGCCACAGTGACGAAAGCCGGCACATCCTTACCAATGGCTGTACCCATGGCTGTAAAGCTATACGGACCTATATGGCAATACTGATGCACCAGGGTATAGCCAGACAAAATGGCATAGTCGCCCACATGCACATGGCCAGCCAAAGCCGTGTTGTTGACCAGGATACAGTGATTGTCGATTACGCTGTCATGGCCTACATGAACATAGGCCATCAGCAAGTTGTCACTGCCGATGCATGTTTCACCGCGGTCCTGTACCGTGCCGCGATGAATGGTAACGCCCTCGCGAATGACGTTACGGTCACCAACCAGCAACCGGGTTGGCTCACCCCTATACTTCAGATCTGGCGTGTCTTCACCAATTGAGGTGAACTGGTAAATTTTGTTATCGCGTCCAATAACCGTTGGCCCCCTGATTACCACATGAGACGCAACAACGGTCCCCTCGCCGATCTCCACATCTGGGCCAATAATAGTCCAGGGGCCAACTTGCACATTGGCAGCCAGCCGTGCGGATGGATCAATAATAGCGCGAGGGTCAATCAAACTCATAGTTTACGTTCCGCACAAATAATCTCGGCTGAACACACCAGGGCATCACCAACCGAAGCTTTGCAATCAAACTTCCAGATACCTCGCTTGACACTAAGGAAGCGGGCTTGCAGCTCAAGTTTATCACCAGGTACTACCGGCTGACGGAAGCGCAATTTGTCAGAGCCAACAAAGTAATAAAGGGTGCCGTCCTCGGGTGAGGAGCTCATCATTTTGAAGCCCAGAATACCAGCCGCCTGGGCCATGGCTTCGGTAATCAGCACGCCGGGCATAATCGGATGCTGCGGGAAGTGACCATTGAAAAACGGCTCGTTGATACTGACATTCTTGTAGGCCTTGATGGTCTTTTCTTCAAGGTCGAGGGTTTCTACCCGATCCACCAGCAAAAAAGGGTAACGATGAGGCAATAACTGGCGAATTTGATTGACATCCAACATGGGTAAACCAACCTTACATTTCAAATAGGCAGCGGCGGTACATTGTTGATACCCCGCTCAGGCCAAACAAATAAACAGAAATCCAGCTGTCAAGCTTCACTTCCTGTCGTTCTTTTCCAATGCACGAATACGTCTGGCCATATCATCGAGCTGACGGAACCGCACTGCGTTCTTTTTCCAGTCCCCGGCCGGCTGCATCGCCGTGCCTGACGAATAAGCACCCGGCTCCGTGATGCTGTGAGTCACCATGGTCATTCCGGTTACAAAAACATTATCACAAATTTCTATATGTCCAACCAAACCTACACCGCCAGCCAGCATGCAGTTACGACCAATACGGGTACTGCCAGAAATGCCAACACAAGCAGCCATCGCTGTATGGTCGCCCACTTCAACGTTGTGGGCAATCATGATCTGGTTGTCCAGCTTGACGTCATTGCCGATACGGGTATCGTCCAGGGCTCCGCGATCAATGGTGGTATTGGCACCAATTTCGACGTCATCACCCACTGAAACACCGCCAATCTGGGCAATCTTCAGCCACTCACCATCCTGTTTGGCAAAACCAAAGCCTTCCCCGCCCAGCACGGCGCCGGACTGGATGACCACCCGCTCGCCAATGGTGACATCGTGATACAGGGTTACCCGCGGTGCCAGCCAGCCATCCTTGCCGATACGGCTGCGGGCACCAACAAAGCAGTGGGCACCCAGCGTCACGTTATCGCCAATGTAGGCCTCACTCTCAATGACCACACCCGGACCGATCGATGCCGATGCGGCCACCTGGGCGCTGGCAGCAATCACCGCAGTCGGATGGATTCCAGGCTGTGCCACCGGTTTGCGGTCAAACAGATGAGACAGTCTCGCATAAGCCAGGTAGGGATCGGGCACCACCAGGCAGTTGCCGTCAAAGCCATCGGCATCCTCGGCCCTAAGCAAAACTGCACCAGCCCGGGTATCCACCAGCTGCTTGCGGTAACTGGCACTGGCCAAAAAAGCCAGCTGCCCGGGACCGGCGTTCTGCAAGGTGCCCAATCCGTGGATTTGCAAGCCAGCCGAACCACGCAGCTGAGCATTCAGCATCCCGGCCAGCGCGTGCAAGCTGTACGCTTTCATCAGATTGTCTCTTAACGCATCTGGTTCATGCGCTCAATCACGCGCAAAGTAATATCCAGCTGTGGCTTCACATCCACCACGGCTCCGCGGTCAATCACCAAGTCATAGTTGCCGGCCTTCAGTACTTCCTCAACCGCTTTATCCAGCTTCGGCTTGAGTGTTTGCAGCACTTCGTTATCAGCCATGGCTTTGGCTTCGTTAAGATCCTGGGATTGCACTTGAAAGTCACGGGCCTTTTGCTTCAGCTCAAGCTCCAAACGCTCGTACTCGGCCTGCTGCATTTTTTCACCGTCTTTCATCAGACGATCTTGCAGACGCTTGGCATCGGACTCAAGGGCTTTGAGCTTGTTCAGCTGGGGAGCAAATTTCTTTTCAGAGTCCACTGCGTACTTTTTGGCTGCATCCGAATCCAAAAGGGCCATTTGATAGTCCAGTACGGCAATCTTGATATCAGCCCAGGCTGCTCCCGTTACCGCCATAGTTGAAAGAACTGCAATTTGAATGAGTTTACGCACGGTATATTTCCTTTTGGTTGACGTATACAACGGGTTAGAAAGTTTGGCCCAGTGTGAACTGGAAGAACTGGGCTTTCGAGTTATCCGGTTTTTTGATCGGACGGCCAACACTGAAACTCAGCGGTCCCATGGCGGTCACCCAGGTCAGCCCCAGCCCGGCAGCACTGCCCAGGTCGCCGGCCTTGATGCTGCAACCACTTTCATTGCGGGCTTTTTGTTCTTTGCTGCAATTGGTGTCAAAAACGTTACCCACATCCCAAAAGGCATAGCTGCGAATGGAGCGCTGGTCCTTGACAAAGGGCATCGGAAAAATCCACTCGACACCACCTTCAATCAGGACGTTACCGCCGAAATGCAAAAAGTCCCGGTCCGGATCGCACTTTTCACGGGTACAGTCCTTACCGTATCCGTAATAAGTGCTGCGCGGGCCCATGGCGCCATCCCGGAAACCGCGCACGGAGTCAAACCCGCCGGCATAATAGTTCTCGTAGAACGGCAACTTGCTGGTGGATCCGTAGCTCTCCGCATAACCCAGACGGGTATGGAAACGCAATACATGATCTCCCCAAAGGCCCTTGAAGTACTGGCCGTCATAGTCCAGCCGATAAAATTTCAAGTCGCTGCCAGGCACCGTTGCCTCCAGAAACAGGCTCTGCGAGGCGCCAGCCGTAGGCAGCATGCCGCGGTTCAGGGTCGAAGTGGACCAACCGGCAGTAGCCTTGAAGTTGGTAAAGCTCTTCCCTTCTTTGGTGATAAAATCCTGTATCTCTACCGCCGGATAAGTGCCGGGCTTAACTTTGTCACTTTGTGCACTCAGGCCAAAAGTCAGGCGGGATACCTCGCTGATCGGATAGCCCATGGTGATGCCGCCACCCGCGCTGTCTACGGCATAGCTGGAAACATCATAGTTCAGCTTGTCATAATTGGTCTTGCGATAGAATGCATTGTAACCCAGGCTGACGCCATCTACGGTCCAATACGGATCAATAAAGCTGAAGGTGTAGTGACTCTGATACTCACTGCGAGTCAGACCCAGGGTCACGTGATTGCCGGTTCCCATGAAGTTGTTCTGGCTAATCGAGCCGCCAAGGATCATACCTGCGTTTTGCGCATAACCAATGCTGGCACTGATGGAGCCGGAAGGCTGTTCTTCAACGCTGAAATTGACGTCAATCTGGTCATCGGTGCCGGGCACGGCTGGAGTTTCAACCGTAACCTCCTTGAAATGACCCAAACGCTCAAGACGCACCTTTGACTGATCAATCAAGTAGGTGGAAGCCCAGCCACCTTCCATTTGACGCATTTCGCGACGCAATACTTCGTCACGGGTCTTGGTATTGCCACGGAAGTTGATACGGTTGACGTAAGCGCGCTTGCCCGGGTCAACCACATAGGTAATGGTAACAGTATTGTCTTCATCATGAGGCTGCGGCATGCCGCTGACGTTGGCAAAGGTGTAACCCTCATTACCCAGGCGCCGCGTAATCAGTTCAGAAGTGGTAGTCATCACTTTACGTGAGAAAATCTGGCCCTCCTTGGACAACAACAGCGCTTCGACTTCCTCTTCGGGTACTTTCAGGTCACCGCTCAGCTTGACTTCACGCACTCGATACTGCTCGCCCTCATCAATGTTGACGGTGATATAGACATGCTTTTTGTCCGGCGTGATGGACACCTGGGTCGAGACAATATCCATATTGATATAACCCCGGTCCAGATAGTGCGAACGCAAACGTTCAAGGTCACCGGAAAGCTTTTCACGCGAATACTTGTCATCGCCCTTGAAGAACGAAGTGAAGTGTCTTTTCTTCAGTTCAAACAGTCCGGTCAGCTCTTCGTCGCTGAAAACCGTATTGCCAACGATATTGACGTTACGGATCGAAGCCACCGAGCCTTCCTTGATATCAATCTTGATACCCACACGATTACGCGGCTGCTCGACAATTTTGGCATCAACATGTGCGGAGTAACGGCCCTGGGCCACATACTGGCGCTGCAGCTCGTTGCGTACCCCCTCAAGCGTCGCTTGCTGAAAGATCTCACCCTCGGCCAGTCCGGCCTGTTTCAGGCCTTTAAGCAGGTCATCCTTCTTGATCGCCTTGTTACCGCTGATATCAATCGACGAAATGGAAGGGCGCTCAACCAGGTTGACCACCAATACTTCGCCATCACGAGCCAGACGAATGTCCTGGAAAAAGCCGGTACGGAACAGCGAGCGGGTTGCTTCAGCCAGCTGTTCGTCATCAACCTGATCGCCAACATTAAGTGGCAAGGCAGCAAAAACACTACCGGCAGAGACGCGCTGCAAGCCATTGAGACGAATATCCGTCACCGTGAAAGAGGCGGCCGAAGCCTGGGTGCTGATGATTGCGGAAATTGCCGCGGATAATAACAGACGTTTCATGCTGTCCTTTTTTCTTCCGACTTGTCAGGGCTGTGTCGCAACCACAGCGATGTTTTACATTGGCCGCCTGGTTCAGAGGCGGGCAATATCATTGATCACGGCAAATGCCATCAGACTCAGCACCAGAGCGATGCCCACCTGCATACCCAGCGCCTGAATGCGTTCAGGCAAGGGTTTGCCGCGTATCCACTCTGCTGCATAAAACAGCAAGTGGCCGCCATCCAGTACCGGAACCGGCAGCAGGTTGAGCACGCCCAGACTGATGCTGAGGTATGCCATGAAGTTCAAAAAACTGCGCAGGCCAGACTCGGCCGAGGCGCCCGCTACTTTAGCAATGCTGATGGGTCCGCTCAAGTTTTTTGCCGACATCTCGCCCAACAGCATTTTCTTGATGGAAACCAGCGTCATGACGCTCATCCGCCAAGTATGACGCCCCCCCTCGAGTGCGCCACCCCATAAACCATAAGATTTCTCAATCAGCATGGACTCTGGCCAGGGCTCTCCGGTCACACCCGCCCCCAGATAGCCATGACTGGTTTGCCCTTCTGTGCGGGATGCCAGCCGCACCGGAATATGCAGCTCGCTATCACCACGCAACACCCGCAGCTCAACACGCTCATCGGGACGGGCTTGTACCAGCCGTACCAGCTGTTGCCAGTTATCAACTGTTTTATCATCAAGTGCCAGTACCCGATCCTGCAACTGCAAGCCGGCGGCCACTGCCGGACCCTGTTCGTCAAAGTGCGTCAGCACTGCCTGCGCCTCAGGACGCCAAGGCTCAATACCCAGCGCCTGCAACGGATTGATCTGTTCCACGCCTTTTTGCCAGGCATCTAGCGTGATGCTGTAACGGCTAGCCACGCTATTGCCCTGCTGACGCGCTTCCAGCTGCAAGGTACCAGTTTCGCCCAGACGCCTCATCAGTTGCACATTTACATCACCCCAGCCACCGACCCCGGTGCCGTCAACTGTGACGATTTCCAGGCCGGCCTGCAATCCGGCCTGCTCAGCCAGGCTGCCCGGCTCAACCTCACCAATCACTGGCCTGACCTGCTGGCTGCCCAGCATGGCCAGTATCCAAAAAAACACAAACGCAAGCAGAAAGTTGGCTACCGGACCGGCCGCCACAATGGCCATGCGCTGGCGCACCGGCTTCAAGTTGAAGGCCTGCATCTCTTCTTGCTTCTGCAGCTGCTCTTCTCGTCCATCCAGCATCTTGACGTAGCCGCCAAGCGGCAGCGCAGCAATTACAAATTCAGTTCCCCGCCGGTCATGCCAGCGCAACAGAGGCTTGCCAAAACCTACCGAGAAACGCAGCACGCGGACTCCACAGCGACGCGCCACCCAAAAGTGGCCATATTCATGAATGGTCACCAGTACGCCCAGCGCAACCAGCGTACCCAGCAACATATAGATACCACTCACTCAACTCATCCTGGCCAGCCACTGACTGGCAATTTCGCGTGCTTGCCGGTCGGCATCCAGCACACAGTCCAAACTATCAGCAGCACAGATGTCTGCCTGCTCCAGGGTCCGCTGAACAATTTGTGCAATTTGCAAAAATCCGGCCTGCCCACCCAAAAAACCGGCCACGGCCACTTCATTGGCCGCATTCAACACCGCCGGAGCGGTACCACCCTGCTCGGCCGCTTCACGGGCCAGTCTCAGGCAGACAAATTTTTCCAGGTCCGGTTCAAAAAAATCCATCCGCGCCAATTGGTACAAGTCCAGCGGCTGCACCCCGGAATCAATCCGTGCCGGCCAGGCCAGAGCGTGAGCAATGGGTGTACGCATGTCCGGATTACCCAATTGAGCCAGCACCGAACCGTCAACATAGTCGACCAACGAATGAATGATGCTTTGCGGATGCACCACCACATCCACTTGCCCGGGGCTGGCAGCAAACAGCCAGCAAGCCTCAATCAGCTCCAGCCCCTTGTTCATCATGGTGGCCGAGTCGACAGAAATCTTTTGCCCCATGGACCAATTGGGGTGGGCACAGGCCTGCTCTGGCGTTACCTGCGCCAGCTCGCTCAGCGTGGTTTCGCGGAAAGGCCCACCAGAGGCGGTCAGCAACAGGCGGCGCACGCCGGTTTGCGGCAACCCTTCCTGATAGTTGCATGGCAGGCACTGAAAAATTGCATTGTGCTCGCTGTCGATTGGCAGCAAGGTGGCACCATGCTCCTGCACCGCCTGCATGAACAAGGCGCCACTCATTACCAGCGCTTCCTTGTTTGCCAGCAAAACCTTCTTGCCTGCGCGTATTGCAGCCAGTGTTGGTGCCAACCCGGCTGCCCCGACAATGGCCGCTGTAACAGTGTCTACTTCACTGGCGCTGGCAACCTGGTTCAAACCCTGCTCACCATAAAGCACTTCACAACCCTGCCCATTCAACAGGCGCTGCAGTTTCCGGGCATCCACGGCTGTACCCACCACTGCGTAACGCGGACGGTGGCGACGACACAGCTGCGCCAGCTCGTTCACGCGACTGTGGGCTGTGAGGGCAAACACCTCATATTCGTTCGGGTGCCGGGCAATGACATCCAGGGTGCTACTGCCGATGGAGCCTGTCGCTCCCAATACAGTTATCTGCTGCATGTCAGGCCAGCCAACCGGTCAGCAACATCAGCAAAGCAAACAGCGGTAACGCCGCAGTCAGGCTGTCGATGCGATCCAGCACACCACCATGACCGGGTAACAGGTTGCTGCTGTCCTTGATGCCGGCAGTGCGCTTAAACATGCTCTCGGTCAGATCACCAATGACGGAAAACAGCACCACCACTGCTGCTGCCGGTATAAACAGCATTAACTGGCCAGCAGACAAGCCCAGCAATAAACCGCAAACAGCTGCCACCAGCACACTGGCCAACAAGCCGCCATAAAGGCCGGCCCAGCTCTTGCCAGGGCTGACGGCTGGTGCCAGCTTGCGCTTGCCAAAGGCACGACCGCTAAAATATGCACCGATATCGGCAGTCCAGACCATCAGCATGACGGTCAGAATCAGCATATTGGCCTGCTGCTGGCTTTTCAGCCAGACCAGAGCGATACCCGCAGGCAGCAAAATCAGCAAGCCAATCAAGAGCTTGCCAGGAAGTCCGCCCCACCAGGCTGCAGATTTTGGGTAAGCAAACACCATCAGCGTTGCCAATAGCCACCACGCCAGCGCCAGCCACAACACAGGCAGCACAGGTACAAGCAGACTTAACAAAATAAATAGCGCCAACAGCGCAACGGCAAAGCCGATACGTCCTGCCTGGGCCGTCAGACCAGCCAGCCGTGCCCACTCCCAGCCTCCCAGCACCATGATCATGCCCACAAAAGCGGTAAAGGCATGGCCTTGCAAGCCGAAAAAACCGGCCAGCGCCAGTGGCAATAGCCAGAGAGCTGTGATGATGCGCTGTTTTAACATGATGTGTTTTTATCCGCCTCAAGCTGTTCGCTGGTACGCCCAAAGCGCCGTTCACGGCGCGTGAAGCTATCCAGCGCTGCCTGCATGGCCGCACGACGGAAGTCGGGCCAGTACAAGTCGGTAAAGTAAAATTCGGTGTAGGCCATCTGCCACAGCAAAAAATTGCTGACACGCTGCTCTCCGCCTGTACGCACAAGCAGATCCGGCTCCGGGCCGTTGGCAGTAATCAGGTGACTGTTGATCAAGTCTTCGGTTATGTCACTTGGTTGCAGGCTTCCTTCACGCACCTTCCCGGCCAGCTGGCGTACAGCCTGCGTAATATCCCAGCGTCCACCGTAATTGGCAGCGATCTGCAAAATAAAGTGGGTGTTGCCTGCCGTCTGTTGCTCGGCAGCGCGGATCGCTGCCTGAAGATCCGGATGAAAGCGGCTGCAATCACCCAGCACTTTCAAACGGATGCCGTTTTTGTCCAGCTTGTTCACTTCACGACGCAAAGCCGCCATGAACAGCTCCATCAAGGCGCTAACTTCATCGGCCGGCCTTTTCCAGTTCTCGCTGGAAAAGGCAAACAGTGTCAACACCTCAACACCGGCCTCGGCACAGGTTTCGATAACCTCGCGCACCGCCCGGACGCCCGCTTTGTGTCCGGCAACACCCGGCAGGAAGCGTTTTTTCGCCCAGCGATTATTGCCATCCATGATAATAGCCACATGGCGCGGCACTACAGCTTTTTTACTGGGCATACGCGCTCCGAATCAGACTTCCATCAGGTCGGTTTCTTTGGCGGCCAGCTGGCTGTCAATATCCTCAATGAAGGTATCAGTAATTTTCTGGATTTCGTCAGCCGCACGACGCTCTTCATCTTCACTGATTTCTTTATCTTTAACCAGGTCCTTGACATCACCCAATGCATCGCGACGCACGTTACGCACAGCAACACGAGCGTTTTCTGCCTCCTGGCGAGCCTGGCGGGTGTAAGCCTTGCGGGTTTCTTCTGTCAGGGCAGGCATCGGTACACGGATGGTGGTACCGGCAGTGGCCGGGTTCAGCCCCAGATCCGACTGCAAAATAGCCTTCTCAACCGCCTGAATTGCGCTACGGTCAAATACGGTCAGCGCCAGGGTACGGGCATCTTCCGCCACTACATTGGCCAGCTGACGCAATGGTGTGTCGCTACCGTAATAGGACACCATCACGCTGTCCAGGATGCTCGGATGTGCACGACCCGTGCGAATCTTGCTAAACGCATTTTGCAGCGACTCTACCGACTTCTGCATGCGTGTCTGGGCATCAGCCTTGATTTCATTGATCATTCAACGGTCTCCTCAACCAGTGTACCTTCGGCACCGCCAAGCACTACATTCAGCAATGCTCCGGGCTTGTTCATGTTAAATACGCGCAAGGGCATCTTGTGGTCACGCACCAGGCAAATCGCAGTCAGATCCATAACCTCCAGCTTGAGATCCAGCGCCTCGTCGTAACTCAGCCGATCAAACTTTTCTGCATTCGGATTTTTGAAAGGGTCGTCAGTATAAACACCGTCTACTTTGGTGGCCTTGAGTACCACATCGGCGTTGACCTCAATGCCGCGCAAGCAGGCAGCCGAATCAGTGGTAAAAAACGGGTTGCCGGTACCAGCAGAAAAAATCACCACCTCACCCTTGCGCAAGTGGCCCATGGCTTTACGGCGATCATAGTGCTCGGTTACCCCCACCATGGAGATGGCTGACATCACCAGCGCCGGAATATTGGAACGCTCCAGCGCATCACGCATCGCCAGGGCGTTCATCACTGTAGCCAGCATACCCATGTGGTCACCGGTTACCCGGTCCATACCCGCCGCAGACAGTGCAGCACCGCGGAACAGGTTGCCGCCACCGATAACCAGTCCGACCTGCACACCAATACCGATCAACTGGCCGATCTCAAGTGCCATGCGGTCCAATACCTTGGGATCAATGCCAAAATTTTCCGACCCCATCAGGGCCTCGCCACTGAGCTTCAGCAAAATACGCTTGTAACGGGGCTGACGACTGTTGTCTGGTAAGGCCATTGGCTATCTCCTAAAAATTTATCCGTCGAATTATACCCCGAGATCAGGCAAGTAACGAGGGGTGGCCGCCTACAAACGTTTTTTGCTTGCATTCACTGCCATGGCCCCGCAAATAAAAGCTCGTGTCAGTAGCCCTTAACAGCTCCACAATGCGAGGCTAATGCTTTTTGGTGCTGCCTCTCGGCATAGCCCGGCTAAGGCTCGGCAGCGGGGCCGCCCCCGGACAAAAGTTGCCTGGCTGCATCAAGGCTTTAATGGATGGCAGCAGGCTGCGCGCCCAGACGCTCAGCCAGAGCTGGCACCTCAGCCCGCTACACATCAAGCCCGGGATGTTCTTTATGCGCTGCGAACAGAGCCACAGCAGGCCATGGTGTTCGTGTTGTCCCCCTTTAAAAATGGTACATTGCTCATCTTTCCAATACTTCAACGAGTGTTGAAGAGTTGCATGACGGATAGCAAAATCGCAACACAGCTTTTCGAATCGCTTGCTTCCCCTGTGCAGCTGGATATCTTCAAGCTACTGGTCAAGCAGGGGCCAGGCGGACTGGTAGCAGGTAAAATTGCCAGCCAGCTGGGTTTGCCTGCAACCAACCTGTCCTTTCACCTGAAAAACTTAACACAGACGGGTCTGCTTAGTGTGGAGCAAAAAGGACGCTATCAGCGTTATCGCGCAGATATTCCATTGATACTTGAGCTGATCAGTTTTCTTGCCCACGAGTGCTGTGCTGGCCACCCCGGGTTGTGTCTTGACTTCCGTGCCGGGTCCAGTTGTTCACCAGAAGTATTGCCAGGTCACAACCTAACCAAATGAGAGCCAGCAATGAACGCAACAGACACCGGCAACTGTACCCGTGATAGAAAGCCTGCTGTTGAATGGACTGCCAATCGGTACCACGCTGGCATTTTGCATGGGTTCCGTGGCGGCCAGCATTCCTGAGGTGATGATGCTGCGCCAATCCATGACATTCAAACTGCAAGCGACTTTCATTTTGTAACTAAAGAGACGGACAATCATGCTGCTGGCTTTTGTAATTTTTTTGGTCACCCTGGTGTTTGTAATTTGGCAGCCCAAGGGGCTGGGTATTGGCTACAGCGCACTGGCAGGCGCTGGTGCTGCGTTAGCGGCTGGGGTCGTACATTGGACTGATGTTGCACTGGTGTGGAGCATTATCTGGGATGCCACATTTACCTTTGTCGCACTGATCATCATTTCGCTGATACTGGACGAGGCCGGTATTTTTACCTGGGCAGCTCTACATATGTCCAGGCTTGGACGTGGCAGTGGGCGCATGCTGCTGCCACTGATTGTTTTGCTCGGTGCGCTGGTGAGTGCACTGTTCGCCAACGATGGGGCGGCTTTGCTACTGACACCGATTATCATGGCAATTTTATTGCGCTTGAATTTTACGCCGCTGGCAACACTGGCATTTATTGTGGCGACTGGTTTTGTTGCGGACACCACCAGCTTGCCACTGATCATTTCCAACCTGGTCAACATTGTGACAGCCAACTACTTTGACATCAGCTTTGGTCGCTATGCGGCGGTGATGGTGCCGGTTAACCTGGTTTCATTGCTGGCAACACTGCTGATGCTGTGGCTGGTGTTTGCGCGAAACCTGCCACGCCACTACTCCCTAAAAGGGCTTGAACCACCACGCAGTGCGGTGCGGGATGAGCTGGTCTTTCGGCTCACCTGCCCTTTACTGATTGTGTTGCTACTGGCTTATTTCATTACCGCTCCGCTGCGTGTGCCTGTATCAGCAATCACCGGAGCCGCTGCCCTGATATTGATGGCAGTCGCTGGACGTTGGTGGCAAGGTGGTCGTGATGCCCAGGTTTCTGTACCTACGGCATTGCAAGGTGCCCCCTGGCAAATCGTGCTGTTCTCCCTTGGCATGTATCTTGTCGTGTATGGATTGGGCAAGTCAGGGCTGACCGATCTTGGAGCAAATGCTCTTGAGCGGCTGGCAAGCCAGGGAGATTTTGTTGCCACGCTCGGTAGCGGCGTACTGGTGGCTTTGGTGGCTTCCGTAATGAATAACATGCCTTCAACGCTGATCAGCGCTTTAGCTATTGAGCAGGCGCAAGTCACTGAACACACTCGTGAGCTGATGATTTATGCCAGCGTTATCGGCAATGACCTGGGGCCAAAATTCACGCCCATTGGCAGTCTGGCAACCTTGCTGTGGCTGCACGTACTGGCCGGAAAGAACTATCGCATTAGCTGGGGGCAGTATATGAAGCTTGGCTTGCTGCTGACTCCACCAGTGCTGTTGGCCAGTTTGGCAGCGTTATATTTTTGGCTACCAGTAGCTGGAAGTTAAACTCAGCCCCGGCCTCCAGAATTCTGGGTTATTAACAGGTACTGTGCACGATGAACCTGCTCAGCTACGACAAGGCTTCCCCCGGATAACCGTGCCTCCCGTTTTGGCTGAGGTTTTTCAACACATAAAGCCACCACTCATGCCACTCCAACCAGAAAGCATCCTCTTTAAGCCCTCCCATCCTCTCTTTGCTCCTGCCCCGGCAGAGTGCCGGGCAACTGGTTGGCTGTACGCACACGCACGAAAGCTCTGCACGAAGCCAAAGCAGGCCACGCTCCACGGTAAAGCAGCCCAATACAGACACAAAAAAACCGTCCGAACCCAAAGGGTGCGGACGGTTTTCTGAACGACCGGCAGGTTACTTCCTGGAAGCAGCAACCTGGGCAGCAACCTCGGCAGCAAAGTCTTCCTCGGCGCGCTCAATGCCCTCACCCACTTCATAACGGGTGAAACCAACGATCTTGGCACCGGCTTTTTCGGCCAGCTTGCCAACAGTCACATCCGGATCTTTAACAAAAGCCTGGCCCACCAGGCTAACTTCGGACAGGAACTTGTTGATGCGACCCTTGATCATGTTCTCAACAATGTTCTCGGGCTTGCCCTTGATTTTGTCTTCATTCAACTGCATGAAGATTTCTTTTTCCTTGGCGACGACATCCTCGGCAACATCTTCCGGGTTAACCACTTGCGGGTTGCTGGCAGCAACGTGCATGGCAATGTCACGCGCCAGCTCGGTGTCACCACCTTCCAGGGTAACCACCACACCAATGCGGTTACCGTGCTGATAGGCACCCAGCACATCACCCTCGATGCGCGCCAGGCGACGAATATTGACGTTTTCACCGGTTTTGGCGACCAGCTGCTCACGCGCACCTTCACGCTCCTCAATCAGCGGAGCCGCATCGGTGTAGCCCTTGGCAGCAGCAATATCCAGGCTTTCGGCCACAAAGTTTTTGAAATCATCCTGCAATGCCAGAAAATCAGTCTGGGAGTTGACTTCAATAATGGTGGCTGTCTTGCCGTCTTCGGCCAGTTTGATACCAACCGAACCCTCGGCAGCAATATTGCCAGCCTTTTTGGCTGCCTTGATGGCACCGGCCGCACGCATGTCGTCGATGGCTTTTTCAATATCGCCACCCGCTGCTTCAAGGGCCTTTTTACAATCCATCATGCCCTGACCGGTACGCTCACGCAGCTCTTTAACCATTGCAGCAGTAATCTGTGACATTCTAATTCCTCGCAAAAACATTAAGCAGGCGTGACCGGCGCACAGGCCGCCACGCTCCAATTCGGACAAAAAAGGGGGCTGTGCCCCCTTTCTTCAGGCGCCAGCAGCCACTCAGGCCTCAGCAGCCTCGTCAGCCACTTCAACAAATTCTTCGGCTGAAGTTGCTGCACTCTGGCGTGCGCGCAGTACCGCATCAGCGGCAGCTACCAGATATAACTGAACAGCACGGATAGCGTCATCGTTACCCGGGATCACGTAGTCAATACCGGCAGGATTGCTGTTGGTATCCACCACGCCAATAACAGGAATACCCAGTTTGTTGGCTTCGCTGACGGCTATGTTTTCGTGATCTACGTCAACAACAAACAGCGCATCAGGCAAGCCACCCATATCCTTGATGCCACCCAGGCTGCGCTCCAGCTTTTCCAGATCGCGCGTACGCATCAGGGCTTCTTTTTTGGTCAGCTTCTCGAAGGTGCCGTCCTGGGCCTGCGCTTCCAGATCACGCAGGCGCTTGATCGAGGTGCGGATGGTTTTGTAGTTGGTCAGCATGCCGCCCAGCCAGCGATGATCAACATAGGGCATGCCACAACGCTCAGCCTGCTCACGAACGATCTTGCTGGCAGAACGCTTGGTGCCCACAAACAGGATCTTGTTCTTGCCAGCGGCTTTTTGCTCAATGAAACTCATGGCTTCGTTGAACAGTGGCAGGGTTTTTTCCAGATTGATGATATGAATTTTGTTGCGCGCACCAAAGATGTATTTGCCCATCTTGGGGTTCCAGTAACGGGTCTGGTGGCCAAAGTGGACGCCAGCCTGCAGCATGTCGCGCATGGATACGTTTTGAGTCATGGTGATTCCTGATAATGTTCGGGTTAAGCCTCCACATACCCCGCTCTTCAACCCCGCAGGGCACCCAGAAAAACGTGTCGGTATGTGTGTGGATTAAGTACGCTTGCAGATCTTCCCTGCAAAGCGCCGCGTTTTATAGCACACCAGTCAGAAAAGTTCCATCTTTTCTTGTGATTTTCAGACCCTTTGCATGATTTGGTCCGGAAACGGGCGCGACATCACCACTGGATAAATTGGCCATTTGACATTTCAGGCGGGGTGCCCCTCAGTGACAGCTTGCTGCGCTGGCCGCTGACGCTCCGGAGCGGGGCTGCCCGTATCTTGCCAGTGGTGACATGCCGGATTTGCGGCCAGCACCCACGTACCGGACGGACAGCCCTTCCACCTATAGCGGAGCAATGCCTTGATACTCCCGTCGTGCATCAACAGGCAGCAGTAGAGAAGCAGCAAGTCCTGTGCAAACACGTGCAGAGCCAGACTGGAGCCACTACAGGGTTCCCGCTTGCCATACTCTGCCCGGGCGGACGTGGGCTTACACGGAAATCTGCTAAAAACAGATGTTAAAACCAGCTACAATGGCTGCCCAATGCACAAATATCCTGCAAGGCAAGTTTAATGTCCCAGCAAGAAGTCCTGACGGTTAGCCAGCTCAACCAGCGTGCCCGCCACCTGCTGGAGGACGTGTTTCCTGCAGTAGTGGTGGAAGGCGAAATTTCCAACCTGGCGCGCCCGGCTTCCGGCCATTTGTACTTCACTCTAAAGGATGCCGGCGCACAGATCCGCTGTGCTTTCTTTCGACAAAATGCTGTCCGTTCGCGCCAGCAAGTAGAAAACGGCATAAAAGTACGCCTGACCGGCCGGCTGTCCATTTATGAAGGTCGTGGTGATTATCAACTTATTGTCAGCCAGATGGAAGCAGCTGGCGAGGGCGCCCTGCGTGCTGCTTACGAAGCACTCAAGCAACAATTGCTGCAAGAAGGCCTGTTTGCTGCCGAACACAAACAACCCCTGCCCCGTCATCCTCGCCGTATCGGGCTGGTCACCTCGCCCAGCGGCGCGGTGATTCGCGACATCATCAGTGTTTTTGCCCGGCGCGCACCGCACATTGACCTGGTGCTGGTACCCACTGCTGTGCAAGGCAAGGAGGCCACCGCGCAAATTGTCCACGCCCTGCAACTGGCTGACCAGGCCGGTTTTGACGCCATTATCCTGGCCCGTGGCGGCGGCTCGCTGGAAGATCTCTGGTGTTTCAACGAAGAAGCCGTTGCCCGTTGTCTGGCCCGCGTCCAAACCCCGCTGATCAGCGCCATCGGCCACGAAACCGACACCTCCATCAGCGATTTTGTCGCTGATGTACGTGCGCCCACCCCCACTGCAGCAGCCGAGCTTCTGTCTCCTGACCGTCAGCAGCTGCTAATGACCCTGCAGGAGCAGAAGCAGCGTCTGGCACGACGCATGGCCGAATTGCTGCAGAACCGCCAACTGCAACTGGACGCCCAGCACAAACGCATACGCCACCCGCGCGAGCGAATCGAACAACGCATGCAGCGCCTGGACGAGCTGCAACTGCGCCTGCGCCGCGCCTCAGAGCAACAGCTACAGCAGGCCCGCTGGCAACTGCAGCAACAGCAACAGCTGCTGGACAGTGCTTCACCGGTACTGCGCCTGCAATTGGCACAGCAAAACCTGCAGCAGCTCCGGCAACACTTACAACAGGGTGTGCAGACACAGCTGCAACAGCACCAGCACAGCCTTCAGCAACTGGTCCGCAGCCTGCAACTGGTCAGCCCTCTCGCCACACTGGACCGGGGCTACGCCATTCTCACCGACCACACGAGCAACAAGGTTATACAAAGCGCACAACAGGCAATTGCCGGCCAGCAATTGACAGCGCGCCTGGCAGACGGCAGCCTGCAAGTAAAAATTACCGCGGTCCAGCCGGCACCTGTTCGCTAGCTGCCAGTGTGACTGGCTCGCCCATGCAAGTTCGGATGGGTTGCGTTTCAAGGCAACGCGCTCGCAGCACGCCACGGCAGGGCCCCGGCAAGAAACAGCCATGCGGCAGTGAGGCTCGGGGCGCAGCAACTGGCTAACGGAGCGCATCAAAGCAGGCCACCAGCCGCAGGCTGGTGCAGGCAACATTAGACAATAACAGCTGTCCCACACTAGCATATCGACTTTCTCATCTGACACCTCCCGGGAGCTATCAATGGAAGCAATCATCGAACTCTGGCAACTGTGGATCACCGAATTTCCCCTACTGGAAACTTTTGTGTACGCCAGTGGCCTGCTCGTCTTTGCCCTGATCGTCAACCAGGTCATCAAGAAAATTCTGCTGCGCGGCTTCTATCGGTTTCTCCAGCATCTGACTCAGGGCCACTCGGACGATTTCGGCGTCGTCAAACGGCTTACCAACATAGCACCAGCACTGGTGATCAGTTCTGGCCTGCACTTGGTACCACATCTGCCTGCTGCCCTGGTTAGCGTCATTCTCAATGTGATAAGCGGCTTTATTATCCTGACCATTGCCCTGGCCATCAGTGCCGCGCTGGATGTGGTGAATCACCTGTACAACCGCCGTGCCGACGCCCTCCGCAAACCGATCAAGGGCTATTTGCAGGTCGTCAAGATCGTCATTTATGCCCTGTCCACACTGCTGATCATCGCCACGCTGATTGATCGCTCACCCCTGATCCTGTTCTCCGGCCTGGGTGCGATGGCTGCGGTACTCATGCTGATTTTTCAGGACACCCTGCTCTCGCTGGTTGCCAGTGTACAAATCTCGTCAGGTGACATGATCCGGGTTGGCGACTGGGTTGAAATTCCGGCACTGGGTGTAGATGGTGATGTTATAGACATTGCTCTACACACGGTAAAAATCCGCAACTTCGACAAAACCACGACCACAGTTCCGATCAAGCGTTTTATCAGCGATGCAGTAAAAAACTGGCGTGGCATGCAGGAGAGCGGCGGCCGCCGAATCAAGCGCAGCCTGCTGATCGACCAGCAAAGCATTGGCTTTCTTGATACCGAACGCATGCAGCATCTGAAAGATTTTCGGCTGATGTACGGCTATTTTGACAGCAAAATAGATGAACTGAACCAGTGGAATAAGCGCTATATTCACGCCAAAGCCGGCGAAGCAGCCGACACCCGTCGCCTAACCAATATAGGTACCTTTCGCGTATATATTGAGCGCTACCTGCGCAACCACCCCGGCGTAAACCAAAACATGCTACAGATAGTTCGCCAGTTGCAGCCAACTCCCGAAGGCTTGCCGCTGGAAATCTATTGCTTCACCAATACCACGGCCTGGGTTTCCTACGAAAGCATCCAGTCAGACATCTTTGACCACTTGCTGGCCATAGCGCCAGAGTTTGGCCTGCGCGTTTACCAAGCACCCAGTGGCGGCGACTTCAGCGCCTTTGCCGGGCTGCGCCTGCAATCTTGATTAACTGCTGCCAGAGGCGGGGTACCCGGCTCCTGCCCAGCCTGTATTGCGAGCCGGGCAGAAGCCAGGTAAACCGAAAACGCCAATCGAAGCCTGACTAATGCGGCTGTCCGGCCTCCTTGCCCCGCAGTCATGCCTCAACTGGCGCCCTCAATTCGACAAGCACGGCATGTATCAGGTTTGCCCGCCTACCATGCCTGCTGCCTGTCATTTGAGCCGTTAAAAACTCATGTCAATACGCGTCCACCAGGTACGGCCCTGCTCGTTGACCCGGGTCGGATCATCGGGGTAACCAAAACCTGCGTTACCAGCCAGGTTCAGGTGCTCGCTGTATTTCTTGTTAAACAGGTTGTCGATCCCGGCGCTGAGTTTCCAGTTACTGCTGAGACGATAAGCACTATTGAACGAGAACACGCCAAAGCCCGAGCTGGGACCAAAATCCTTGCCGGTGACGTTACCCTTCATATTGTCAGTTCTGTTTTGTGCCCTGACCAGACGCCATAATGCCGCACTGCTCCAGTCACCCTGTTCGTAACCCAGGGAGAAACGGGCCTCCAGTGGCGGCATCTGTGGCAAGGCACGGCCATCGGTGGTGTTCTTGCCCCAGGCATAGGCCAGGCTGGCATCCGCTTTCCAGCCGGGCGCAAAACGGTGTGAACCACCAATTTCAGCCCCCATGATGCGGGCACTGACATTGCGCACCGAAGACATTAGCATCATGCCGCCCTGCCGGTAATCAAACAGCATATAATCGCGAATCCAGCCGGCATAACCGGATGCCCACACTTCAACTGGCCCCTGCGCATACTGAACGCCAAAGTCCAGCTGGGTGGTTTTTTCCGGCTTGGCCGTAGCAAAAGCGGTTGGTTCAAATCCGGTTGGATTCATGCCGCCACCGATAGGTGTACTAGATGCTGAAAACAACTCCCAGTAATCTGGAAAGCGCTGGCTATGGCCCAGCCCGACATAGGCGGTGGCCGGCACACTGCTCAGGTCATGCTCATAACGGGCAAAGCCGCTTGGCAAGGTTTTATTGCGGGTTTTTTCTGCGGTCGGGTTGTCCAGACAAGCCCCCATACCTGTGCAGAGTGCTGCCCTCTTGTCCTTGGCCGCATGGCGATCCAGTCGCGCACCTGACACAATTCTGTCTGCCGGATTCAGCGTCCAGGTGCTTTCGACAAAGCCCCCCCACTGGCTAAATTCGGCATCTTTTACCCTGTTCTGTTGCTTGTAGTGCTCCGCCGGCCCTTTACGGGCACGATGTTCATTTTTTTGTGCGTCCACGCCGGCAATCAACTCGAACCTGCCCCATTGCCAGCTACTTTTCAGCCTTGCACCCAATGTGCGACGATCGACCTGGCTAGCAAAAGGGCCTCTCATCATTGGCATGCCAGCAGCCGGGTTGTCAGGTGCCCGCCGCAACTTGTAGTTATCCATAATGTGATCGGCATAGTTGTAATACAGTTGCGCTTCGACGGTTTTCCAGGTGTCACCCAAATTTTCCTGTTTGTAGCGCAGGCCCAGGCTTTCGCGCTTGAACCGGGTGCCATCCATGCCACGCCCGGCGTAACGTGATTCGCCGTCACCGCTGCCACCGGTCAGTTCCAGCCAGATGTCGTCATTGGGTGTCCAGCCAATCGCCACATCCGTGTTCCACTTGTTCCAGCGTGACGGCACCCGCTTGTTGTCACCATCGTTATAGTCATGCGCTTTCGAGGCATTGCCCATCAGGCGAACATAGCCTTCGCTGTTGCCAATGGCCGCATCCAGATTGCGGTCAAAACGACGATGCGAGCCGACCAGCACATTGGCATCAATACGCATGCCGGTTTCGTCAAACTGCTCTGGCCCCCGCTCAAACAGCACCGTTGCAGCCGAGTTGCCCGGCCCCCACTGCACGCTTTGTGGCCCCTTGATCACGGTCAGCTTGTCGTAGGTTTCCGGGCTGATGTAAGAGCTGGGCGAGTCCATGCGGCTGGGGCAAGCACCCAGCATCTCGCCGCCGTTGGTCAGCAGCTTCAGGCGCGACCCAAACATGCCGCGAAACACCGGATCACTGTTAACGCCGCCGCTACGCAGGGCAGAAAAGCCGGGAATGGTTTTTAGATAGTCGGCGCCATCACTGGCCGGTACCGGCTGACGTGGCAGTTTGGGGTCAGTCACGACCACGCCAGGGGATTGCTGTGCCACTCCCGTAACAACAGTGGTCGGCAGGTAGGTCGTATTTTCTGCGGCCTGTAACGAACTGGCGAACGCCAGCAATACAGCCACGGCCAGCGGCTGCTGTTTGAAAATGTTTTTTTGCATGTCTTTACCTGTAAGCACTGCCATCAGTGCTCCAAAACAAATGAAATCAATATGTTAGTAAAGCCATTACCCAGATGCCCGACAGGGCGCACAAGGCTGCCGGCACGCGCACACCCTTCTGCGTCACACAGAGCAATTAAGCCCGGCAGACAGGGCTGGCAACAACATCGCCAGCAGCGCCACCATCAATGGCACATCAATGAGGTAAGGCCGGATCAGGCAAGACAGGGCGGTGCACGCGGCGCCGCATGGGAGCGCAAAACTGCAAAATAGACGGTTACCCGATAAGGCGGGGCAGCAGGCAACAAGGGCGGTGCAAACAGAACAGCCAGCAACGCCAATATCAAGGCTGGGCTAAGGGTCAGCAGCTCGCAGTAGCCGCACATCTTCAGGTTGTTGACCCAGTCCGGTAAATACGGATTTATTTTGTGCCCCATCATTTCATGATGGGCAGCATGCTCTCCGCCTGCCATGCCCAGCCCGGCATGCTGCTGTGGAGCAAAACTGACCACGGCCTGCTGAAAAGGCTTGGCCGGCTGCATGACGCCCTGGGCCCCTGAAATCAGTGGCCCCAGATGCATCATCAGCACGGCAAAACAGCCAAGCCAGAATGCAGGATGTGACAACAGCCTATGTGGCATGAGCAAAGCCCCACGAACACAAGAACAACACTGATCAAACTAACATGAACAGAGTAAAGCACCCCCGTGTCAAACCATCACACCGCCTGCTGATTGCGTTTTTTTTGATTTAACGCAAAAAAAACAAACCCGACAGGCTGCAATCAGCCAATTATTTCATTTTCACCAAATTTGTTGCACACAAAAATCAAAACACTTAAATTTACAATCAGTTTCAGCCCCATCCGGCTAAATTTGTGCAATAAAACCCCAAAAAGGCATATCCCATGAGCATGTTGAAAAACCCGGCCAGCAAATACCGCGC
>Ga0209075_1000423_pt1 | contig 40856 bp, 30 predicted proteins | sample Stecom2011_FD_187523 | JGI IMG/M metagenome (GOLD analysis project Ga0209075, IMG submission 187523) | Agricultural soil microbial communities from Utah to study Nitrogen management - Steer compost 2011 (SPAdes) (version 2) | ecosystem: Environmental > Terrestrial > Soil > Agricultural land...
CCCGGTTCACTTGGCGCACGGCAATATCATCCAGCAGGTTGACCAAGGCTACCTGGCTCTGGCGTCTATGCTCCTGAATTCGCGCGCGATGCTCTTGCAGGCGCTCTACTGCCAAAGCGGCAAGCACCTGATTTTCTTCTTTCACAAGCTGCTGAAGCTGCCTGGACAAGGCTGTAGTCCGCGCTCGCAGGCTCTCAATCCGGCCCACGGAGCCCCGGCTTTCACTGGCTCCCTTCAGCCGGTCGTTAAAGCGTTTCAGCCCTTCTTTATAGAGTCTGATCTGTTCATCCAGAGCTGCGACAGCCCGGCGAGCATTTTGACGGTTGGCGTCAAAGTCGCTCATGGCTTGCCATAAAAGGGCCCCTTCCAGCAGCTCTAGCTCTTCCAGCTTGGTAGCAGTGTCGCTTCCAGCCTGCCCCTGTTGCTGCAGGCGCACCAACTCCCCTTTCAAGTCTTCGAGACGACGCTTTTGTGCCAGCATTTTCGGAGGAGCCAGCCGGAAATAGTCCTGATCCTTTTCCGCACTCTCAATCTCACTCACCAGGGCATTGCGCTCCGCCACCAGCTTATTCAGCGCCGCTGCTTTTTCCCTCAGGGAACGGGTTGCGTTAGAACGCTCTGCCCTTTGCCGCTGCCCTTGCACCATCCCCTGAAAAATCTTCAGCTTATCCGCTCCTTCGTCCAGGGACTTTTGCAACTCCCTCAGTTCGAGCACCGTCTTGGCGCGCCGGTAAAAAACTTCATCCGCCATAAGAGAGCCCACCAGGCCGGCCTTGGGGGTATTGGTGATCACGTCTCCCATGAGAAACCAGTCCGTTTGCTGTTCAGAATGGCCTTCCAACAGGGCTTCCAAGGCACCCTTTTGCTGAAGCTCCCCAATCAGCTTGTCAAGATAGGCCAGCTCCTTGTCATAGACCGACACTGCCTCCACATAGGATTCCAGTGCCGATGTCCTGAGGTTCTCCCGCTCAAAGCCATAGGCTACAGCCTGAAAGCTTTCCGCCACCCCCGGAATCACCAAGGCGTATTTCTTGGCGCGGTGCCACATCTGCACCGCTGCCCGATACTGGCCAAGCCCCTTGTAGGCCAACCCATAAGCGTATATCGCTTCAGGGGACGCCTCGCCCTTTACCCGGACCCGTTGCAGGAAAGTCATGGCCTTACCATAATCGCCCTCCCGCAGGGCCAGCTGGCCTGCGCTCAGATGGATCTGGTCACTGAGCGCCAGGCCTTCCGGCGACGTATTCGTCATGGCAGCGGCAACCCTTAAGGCCACCAGCGCCCGGGAAGGATCCGTATCGATTGCTGCATATTCCATAGCCAGGTTGTAGTAGCCATAGGCAGTCCACAGGGATTCCTTGCCCATCCGGGCCAAAACCGGCGCAGCCTGCTGAAGCTGACCCTGGTGCATCAAGGCCATCGCCAGGTAGTAGTACGCCTCGTCGCGGTATTCGTCGGGAATCTCCGGCCCCAGTTTTCGTAAGGTGTCCACAGCTTCTTGCCATCGGCCCTGCTGATAGCTCAGCTTCCCCCGGTACATCCGGCTGATTTCACGGATCGTGGGTTCCCGGTTGGTAAAGTTGAGGTGTTCCAGGATTTCCTCGGCCTGCTGGTACATTCCTAAATGCAAAGATGACTGTATAGCCAGCAGATGATTGAGGTTGTGATACTTGTTGGCGATGTGGGTGGCGCCGGTGTGGCTGCTCTCCAGCAGGTTCAGGGCCTTGAAATGATCATTGTTATAGAGGTGGTAGAGCGTCTCTTTATACAGAAGGTAGTCCGCACGGCTGTTATCAGCCTGCGCCACGGTGGAGAGCAGCAGCATTCCTGTCAAACCGCCCACTAGAATGCGAAGCACGTAGGCTCCCGGATTCATGTGCGATATCATCGGCATACCTGCCTTATTTAAATTCCCGAATCACAAAGTCAGGAAGGTTGGCGTCCCTGGAGTCCTGCACAACCAGTTCTACGAACTTTGCTGTGTGCTGCTTTTCGAAATCGTAGGTGACCTGCTGGCGATAGTAGCGATCGTTGGCGCCGCGACCATTAAAGACCGCCTCGATGCGATGGGAACCAGCCCCCAGATTCCCCATATACAGACGCTGGACACCTCCCCGATTGAGGGCGCTGATTTCCCGGTCCGAATAAAGATAGGTGGTGGCGAGGCGCCCGTTGAGCTTGAGTTCAACCGAGTCGAGCTGAAAGCCCCGTTTGCTGTTGATGGCCAGGAACACTACAACCTGGCTATTGGCGGGATAAAGGAGCTCTTCCTCCAGTTCAAACAGTTCCCGGTTCAGGTCTACAACCTGTTTTTTAAGAGCTGCCGCCCTCTCTTCAACGGACGAAGCCGCCTGGGCAGTCAAGAGAGGAAGAACCAACCAAATAAGAAGAAAACTGAATCGAATGCCGAATCGTTCCATGATCGCGGGTCTGCCTTATTCTTGTTTAGTCTGCCGGTCTGGAGGCTTAGCATCATAACACCCCTGTCTTCTCAGGATGTGAACCTGATTCAACAAATCCAAAACCGGCTTTCGTTTAACCCGTTGGCGAACCCGGAAAGGGCTCACTTGCTGAGGTATTTCATTCCCCTTTCCAGCCCTTCTAGTGTCAACGGATACATATGGCCGGACACCAGTTGCCGGGTAATTCCCAGAGAGCCGCCCTCACCCCAATAGTTTTCCGGCAGTGGATTGAGCCAAATCACCTTGTCGAACTTGTCGGTGATCCGCTGCATCCAGACCGCTCCCGCCTCCTCGTTCCAATGCTCAATACTGCCCCCGGGCTGGGTAATCTCGTAGGGAGCCATACTGGCATCCCCCACGAAAATAACCCGGTAGTCCGAGCTGTACTTGTGCAGGATATCCCAGGTCAGGGTGGTTTCGTTCATGCGGCGGATATTGTTCTTCCACACACTTTCGTAGATGAAGTTGTGGAAATAGAAGTACTCCAGGTGCTTGAATTCGGTGCGGGCGGCAGAGAACAGCTCTTCACAAACCCGGATATGGGGATCCATGGAACCGCCCACGTCCAGGAACAGGAGCACCTTCACCGCGTTATGCCGCTCCGGCACCATCTTGATATCCAGATAGCCGGCATTTCGGGCCGTACTGCGAATGGTATCGGGCAGGTCCAGTTCCTCCTGGGCACCCTGACGGGCAAACTTGCGCAGCCTGCGCAGCGCCATCTGGATGTTTCGGATACCAATGGTAATGCTGTCATCCAGGTCCTTATAGCCTCGTTGCTCCCAGACCTTTACAGCCCGCTTGTGACGGGAATCCTTTTGGCCGATACGGATGCCTTCCGGGTTGTAGCCGTCTGCCCCGAAAGGAGAAGTGCCGCCGGTGCCGATCCATTTGTTCCCGCCGGCATGCCGCTCCTTTTGTTCTTCCAGGCGCTTCTTGAAGGTTTCAATCAACTCTTCCAAACCGCCCAGGGACTGGATCTTTGCCTTTTCCTCATCGGTCAGGAAGCGCTCGAACTCGGCTCTTAGCCAATCCTCCGGAATCATGGCTTCCAGTAGCTGATCGAGGTCTTCCAGGCCTTTAAAGTAGGCACCGAAGGCTCGGTCGAACTTGTCAAAATGGCGCTCGTCCTTCACCAAGCAGGTCCGGCTCAGGAAATAGAACTCATCCAAGTCCGCAAAGACGACACGTTTTTCCAGCGCCTCCAGCAAGTCCAGAAGCTCCCGCAAGGATGCGGGAACCTTGGCACGGCGTACTTCCAGAAAGAAGTCGATCAACATAAGCTTTTGCCTCGATTACTTCGCCTCAGCCGTTACCGGGTGGCCGGCTTAGGACCTGCGCCGGGCCATAAATGCCAAACGTTGCAACAGATGGACATCCTGCTCGTTCTTCAGCAGCGCTCCGTAGAGCGGCGGAATCGCCTGGGCCGGGTCGTGATTGCGCAAGACTTCCGCGGAAATCTCGTCAGCCATCAGCAGCTTCAGCCAGTCAACCAGCTCCGAGGTAGACGGCTTCTTCTTCAGCCCGGGCACCTTGCGGACATCAAAGAAAATATCCAGGGCTTCCCGTACCAGGTTTTTCTGGATATCGGGGAAGTGTACCTGCACGATGTTCTCCATCGTCGCCTTGTCCGGAAAGGTAATGTAATGAAAGAAGCAGCGGCGCAGGAAGGCGTCCGGCAGTTCTTTCTCATTGTTACTGGTAATGATCACAATGGGACGGTTCTTGGCCTTGACCCTTTGCTGGGTTTCATAGACATAGAACTCCATCCGGTCCAGCTCTAGCAGGAGGTCGTTGGGGAACTCGATATCGGCCTTGTCGATCTCGTCGATCAGCAGCACGACCTGCTTGTCATGCTCAAAAGCCTCCCAGAGCTTACCCTTCACAATGTAGTTGCTGATATCCTGTACGCGGGGATCTCCCAGTTGGGAATCCCGCAGCCGGGAGACGGCATCATATTCGTAAAGCCCTTGCTGGGCCTTGGTAGTGGACTTGATATGCCAGGAAATCAGGGGCACATCCAGCGCGCGGGCCAACTCTTCCGCCAGCATAGTCTTGCCGGTACCCGGCTCCCCCTTGATCAACAAGGGCCTTTGCAGGGCAATGGCGGCATTGACTGCCATTTTCAAGTCATCAGTGACAACATACTGATCGGTGCCTTCGAACTTTTTCATTCGCTATGCCTCGTGGAAAATCTGGCGGCTAATATACAAAAACAGTGCTTTGCGGATATGATGAATCCAATTAAACAAGCGTTTGAATATCGTCGCAGTATAAACGCAGGTTCCGGTGGTCACAACCAACACCCTGCCACGGCAAGGTGCCAGGAGACAACCACCGGATGATTGCCAGCCATGGAATTTGGCCCGAAATCTCGTTATGTTTACATGATTGAGTAACGGGTAGCGCTAAAGCTTAGCCAATCTAGCAGACCCACTGCCTGCTGTGCCCCAAGGAGAACTATTTATGTCACGCCTCTATGAGGACAACTCGCTTTCCATCGGCAATACGCCGCTTATCCGCCTGAACAAGATCGGCAACCGCAATATTTATGTCAAAGTGGAAGGCCGTAACCCTTCCCATTCGGTCAAGTGCCGGATTGGCGCCAATATGATTTGGGACGCGGAAAAGTCCGGCAAACTGAAACCGGGAATGACCATCATCGAGCCCACCAGTGGCAATACGGGCATTGCCCTGGCCTACGTGGCTGCGGCCCGGGGCTATAAGCTGATCCTGACCATGCCATCCAGCATGAGCCTGGAGCGGCGTATGGTTATGAAAGCACTGGGGGCAGAAATTGTCCTGACGGAACCGGCCAAAGGCATGAAGGGTGCCATTGCCAAGGCGGAAGAAATTCTTGCCGGCAACCCAGACCAGTATTTCATGCCCCAGCAGTTTGAAAACCCGGCCAACCCGGAAATCCATGAACAAACCACCGGCCCGGAAATCTGGAATGACACCGATGGACAGGTCGATATTTTCGTATCCGGCGTGGGCACGGGCGGAACCCTTACGGGCGTTTCCCGCTACATCAAGCAAACCAAGGGCAAGGCAGTTCTCACTGTCGCCGTGGAGCCCACTGCTTCGCCTGTCATCAGCCAAACCCTGAAAGGTGAAGAGCCCACCCCTTCCCCCCACAAGATCCAGGGCATTGGCGCTGGTTTTGTCCCCAAGAACCTGGATCTGTCCCTGGTTGACCGGGTAGAAACCATCTCCAATGAAGATGCCTTTGCCTATGCCCATCGCCTGATGCGGGAAGAAGGCATTCTCTGCGGTATCTCCAGTGGAGCCGCCGTGGCTGCAGCAGACCGGCTTGCGCAGCAGCCGGAATTCAAGGATAAGATGATCGTAGTCGTTCTTCCCGACTCCGGTGAACGCTACCTGTCGAGCCCCCTGTTCGAAGGTATGTTTACAGACGCTGAACTAGTTCAGTAAATCCCACAACCTGTCCGGCTTCTTCCCTGGAAGGAGCCGGACCAGGGCCCGCCCTCAGACCAAACGCCGCACCACAGCGCCATCCTTGAACACCAATAGCTCCCCAGGCTGCATGGAGTGCCAGGTTTCGTTCCGGGTCAGCGGCTCGGTGGCAATCACTGTCACCACATCATTCGGCGTTGTGACTTGTTCGAAATCCACCGTAATGTCCTCGTCATGCAAGGTAGCTTTACCAAAAGGGGAGCGGCGGGTAATCCAACTGAGTTTGGTGGAGCAATAGACAAACAGGTGTTCAGAATCAGAAAAGAGCATGTTGAACACGCCCCGCTCACGCAAACGGTCGCAGTGGCATTTAATAATCTCCGCCAGGGGATCGATCATGCCCGCCCGTTCACTGCCCAGCTGATCCTTGATCCCGCCCAGCAACCAGCAAAAAGCCCGCTCACTATCGGTGGTTCCCACGGGACTAAAATGGCTGGAAACCAAATCATCATAGGTGGAGAGCTGGCCGTTATGGGCAAAGCACCAAATACGCCCCCATAGCTCCCGGGCAAAAGGATGGGTATTTTCCAAAGCCACCCCGCCCACATTGGCCTGGCGGATATGGCTAATGACAATCCGGCTTTTGATGGGGTAATCCCGCACGAAACGGGCCATCTCTGATACGTAGCTCGGCTGCGGATCCCGAAACTCCCGTAGCGAGCGGCCTTCATAGAAAGCAATCCCCCAGCCATCCTTGTGAGGACCTGTTGCTCCACCACGCCGAATCAAGCCACTGAAGGAAAAGCAAATGTCCGTAGGGACATTTGCACTCATTCCCAGAAGTTCACACACCGCCTGACGCCCTCATCCTACCTAAACACTCACCACTGGTTTCACACCAAGGTACCACCCAATCTTGCCGCTCTTTGGTAGCTTTTGCTCAGCCTGGTTTATTGTCCTCCTCCGGATCTTGTATGGACAAGTCCTCTGAAATATCCAGGTCCTCCATGCCGAACTCCTCTTCCTCCAGGGCCGCAAAAAGCTGGTTTTCAGCCAGGATGGCATCGGCAATCTCTTCGGGCGTTCGTTCATCGACTTCATCGAATTGGTCTGAGTCGTCAGCTTCAGGCATCTCAAAGGCTTCAACGGTGTCGGCACGCTCTTCCTGGCTCTCCTGCGGAGCAGGATCCGCGTCCAAGGCGGTCGGCTCCGAGGCCTCAGGCGGAGCTTCAGGCTGAGGTTCCGGTTCTGGTGCCAACTCTGGCTTTGGCGCCTTCGCCTCATGAGCGGGTTGTGCTACCTCTACAAGGCTGGACTCCGGAGTCCGACGGGACTTCATCCAAAATCCCAGGCCGATCAACATCAGGCTCCCACCCAGACCCGCTGCAGACCAGACCAGTACCTTCGCCCATCCTGATTGGTCTGCGCGCCTGGACTCATCCTTCGGTTGTTGATCCAAGCCCGCAGCCCGTGGCTTCCCGTCAGATAGTTCAACTTCGCCAGGTGCCAACTCAACGCTAGCTCCTTCAGAAGACCGATGGGAGTCTTCCGACTCAGTGGCCGGAGTGGACGGTTCTATGGCCTCGGCCACCTCAGCCACCAATTGCCCGGCTTCTTCTTCATCCAACAGCAAGCGATACTCTTCCAGCCTGGTGACATCCCGGGGAAAATCCACGCTAACCGGGCCTGGCATGAAGTCAAAACCTTGCCCCCCTTCCACGGCACCTTCCATTGCAAGCTGCGCCACATAGCGCCCGTCGCCACCGAAAGGCTCAAGTTCAATGGACCAGTGCCTTGCCTCAGCATCATAGGGTAAAGCGCGGATAACTCGGCTGCCATCGGGCCCATTAATACCGACTGTAACTTCTGTGCGCTGCGGGAGGATGCGCTGACTGCGCTGCATCACCACTAACCGGTAGGCGTTGCCTGCTCCTTGCAGTTCCACATCGACCGGCGGATTGAGATGAATCTGCTGGGACTGCTGACGGCGAAAGGTTTTGCCATCAGCCATCACTGTTACCGTATAGCGCCCTGCTTCCGGCAGACGTCGGATCACATCACGGTAAAGGCCATCTTCAGGAGCTTGGCCTGAAACTGATATCCGCTTGGTTCCTTCCAAATCCATTTCATTGCTGACCCTGACATCCACATCAATCAACTTCAGGAAATCTCCAGCGGTGATGCGTTGTTCGCCTTCGTAGAAGCCGGCCGTCAATTCCAGCACATCACCCGGGAAAAAATTGGCGGGCAAAGGGGAGACTTTCATTTTCAGGTCTGTTACCAAAGTCACCCGGCTTCCGGGCTGCACCTCTGCTTCCAGTGTCCAGTGACCGGCAGTGGGTTTGGAAACCGTGATCAATTCAAAACCTTGATCCTGGAACCAGCGAATCTGATCCGGGTGGCTATCCTGGCTAAACCGGCGGCCAGACGGGTCCACTAATCCAACCGGTTGTGCCCCCTCCTTGAGAAACACCAGAGCGGTAAACTCCCGGACGCTTTCATCGATACTGAAGCCATTATTCTCCAAAGGCACCTGCTCAGCAGGCACTGCTTGGTCCAAAGCCTGCAGAAAGATCCGACTCAGGGTTTCGGGTGAGTCCGCCACGGAAAAGAGACCACCGGTCTCCAGTGCCAGGGAGCGCATCAAGCTGGTGTCTGCATTACGGGACAAGGCAATGGTGTGCAGGCGTGCTCCGGAACGCCGGATCGGTGCCAGCACTTCACTCAAAATCCGTGCCCGCTCCCGGGCATTGGCTTCGGCCTCTTCGGAAATGTCCACCATGCCGTCGGTCAGCAGAATGAAATGAACCCCCTCTCCCGAAGCTCCCCTTTTTAAATCAGCGGATGCCGCTTCCAGCACGCCACCAATGTTCGTGAACAGGGCCACAGAACGAATCTGATCCACCTGCTGGGTCGCCCTAACCCGCCATGCCTCATCCACCGGTGCCAGCGGTATCAGTGGATTCACCATCCGCCCAAAGGTCCAAACACCCGCCCGGGAGCCATCCGGCAACAACCGTGCAACCAGGTTCAAAGCCGGACGTCTCAGGTTATTCGGGTCGTTTTGTTTCATGCTGCCGGAGATATCCACCAACAGGCGGACTTCTGGAGCCGGGACTCCCGACAAGGGGGCAGCAGCCTGGATAGCTGGCGAACAAAAGGCAACTGTCGCCAAGACAAGAAAAGAAAGACGTGAAATCATACTGGTTCCTACAACGACAAGACGGGCTGAGGCCTTGGCTCGATACAGTTATAACAGCTTAGGGGCCCCAGGAGGCGGCGGTCACTTGGCAGGTTAACCCGGAAGCCCGCCAATCGGCCTTCCAGGGACCACTTTAGGACATCACTCGTCTTGTGAAGGGCTTTGCAACAGGCGACGGAAAAGGGTTTCCAGTAACAACACTCCCAACAAGGCAACAAAGGCCAGCCCCAACAGCATTCCGGCCTGGATCGCCAATTCCATATCGCCGGTAAGTGCTTCATAGGCAAACACCAGGGTCGCCGGCGCCAAGAAGTTTTCCGCCGGAACCGACGCCGCGGGAGTAAACAGGAGTACCGCCAGTAAGGCTTTAAAGAAGCGGCGCACGCCACGCCAGGGAATTCTGTGGAAAACGGGCCACATCAGGCCAAAGAAGCCCAGTGCACAGAGCAGATATAAGCCCCAGGCAATTTCGTACTTATATTCAATCAACATACCCAACCTTCGCTTTGAAAAAGCGGCAAATCAGTCTCTGCGCCGCCGTGCCCAAGCCTGTTCGGCCAGAAGCCGCATTTCCTGCATGTAATCCTCACCGGGCGGCGGCATTTGCAGATAGAAGCCTTTCTCATCAATACCGGCCAGGACATCCTCCGCTGACACTCGGGCGAGCTTCCGGTTGAGACGCAGCGGCATGTCCATCACATGTACCGGCGTGCCGAAGTGCTCCAACAGTTCCTGCGGCACCGACTTCAGTCCTTGTTTTTTGTCCACGTAGAGATACATCTCATCCCGGCGCGGACTTTTATAGATCGACAGTACTCGCATCAGTATGCTCCGCGATGAACTTATTAATTTCTTCCAGCAGCGGCTCGGTGAGTATCGGCTCCCGCCAGCCCTGCAAGGAGATGGGCAATTGATCCAGAGGCTGGTGCAAGACCACCGAAGCGGTCAGCTCTTCTAGCAGACGCTTTTTCATGAGCAGGGAATCCGGCAACTGACGCTCTTCTGCCAGCATTTTTACCCGATCCCGCAGCCGCTTGAACAGCTCTTTGCGCTGTTTTTCCAAGGGCCTGGGAATCGCCTCGCCCTGGCCTAGCGGGCCCATGGTCTGAGCCTCACGGACCACGCGCAGTATCGGGTCAGCAAGATGCTTGAGTTGGCGGTGGGTAATACCGGGCACCTTGCTCAGCTCAAACAGGCTTTTGGGCTGCATCTGGGCTATTTCAATTGCGACGGCGTCAGGCAACACATGGGACCTGGGCTGGTCCCGGCGGCGCGCCTCTTCCTCCCGCCAGATACAGAGCTGCTGCAAGACCCTTTGCCGGCCACGGCTCAAGCGCCAGGCGCCCCGCAACTTATGGAAGTACAAGGCCGGGTCCCGCCCCTGCTCGTAGTCTTTGACCAGCTCTGCGCAGGTTTCGGTGAAGGCGTCCAGCATCTTGCGCTCCACCAGCTGCTCCCTGAGCGTCCTATATAAGGGCAACAGGAAATGCACATCGGCACTGGCATAGTGGATCTGGGATTCGGTCAGTGGCCTTTGCAGCCAGTTGGAGCGGGTTTCGGATGCGGGTAGCTGTTCACCCAACTCCATTTCCACCAGCTTCTGATACCCCACCGACAGCCCTTTACCAACAAAAGCCGCTGCAATCTGGGTATCAAACAAGGACTGGGGCAGCACACCCAGGAAACACTGGAACAGTTCCAGATCCTCGCTACCGGCATGGATTACCTTCGTCACCTGGGGGTTGTTCAACACCGCCCGTAAGGGCTCGAAATCCGTCACCCGAAGGGGATCCACCAGTACCTCCCCGCCACTGGAGGCAATTTGGAACAAGCCTGCCTGGGGATAGAAGGTATGGGTCCGCACAAACTCGGTATCAATGCCGATAGCGGTTTCCTGCTGCCAATGCCGGGCCCAGCGGGCCAACTCTGCATTGTCCTCCACCAGACTGGTTTTAAGTGTGGTCACGGGAATTCCTGGTTCGAAAGCTTCAGCCAAGGGGTTTACGCCCTTGAAAGGCATGGGAGAGAGTGCCGCCATCAATTAGCCCAAGCTCGCCCCCCAGGGGCACGCCATGGGCAATGCGGGTGACCAGCACCTGACGGCGGCGCAAGAGTTCCGCAATGTACTGGGCCGTGGCTTCCCCTTCAACAGTTGGGTTGGTGGCCAGAATCACCTCGCCCACTTCCAGTCGGTCAGCCAGGTCCAGCAGGCGATTGACACCTATTTCCTCGGGGCCGACTCCATCAATGGGAGACAAGTGCCCCATCAAAACGAAATAGCGACCACTATAGGTACCGGTTTGTTCGATTGCCAAAACGTCGGAAGGCGTCTCAACCACACAGAGCACCTGTGGATCTCGACGCGGATTGCTACAAATCCGACACAGCTCTGTTTCGGTGAAGGTATTGCAGTCCCGGCAACGTCCCACCCCTTCCATGGCAGCACGCAAGGCATCCGCCAGGGCCAGGCCGGCCCGGCGATCCCTCTCCAGAAGGTGTAATGCCATACGCTGGGCTGATTTGGGGCCGACGCCTGGTAGGCATCGAAGGCCTTCAATCAGGCGATCAATCAGGGGGCTGAAGGTCATACTGCAACGTCCGGCTTAGAAGGGCATCTTGAATCCGGGCGGGATACCCATGCCAGCGGTCAGGCTAGCCATTTGGTTGCGACTGTTCTCTTCGATCCGGCGTACCGCGTCATTCACGGCTGCAGCAATCAGGTCTTCCAGGATTTCCTTGTCTTCCTGCATCAGGGAAGAGTCAATCTCCACCTTTTTCACATCATGGCGGCCGTTCATGGTGATCTTGACCAAACCAGCACCGGATTCACCGGTCACTTCCGCCTTGGCCAATTCTTCCTGGGCCTTCTGCAGTTGTTCCTGCATTTTCTGCGCCTGGCGCATCAGGTCTCCCATTGAACCTTTCATAGTGCTTCCTCTACCTTGTCAATTCTTGATTATCCTGTGGACTCAAAGAGGCTTGATCGACTCTTCCAGTACCACGGCATCGAATGCTTGGACTAGTGCCGCCACATGGGGATCGGACCTGATCTCTGCCACTGCTTGCGCCTGGCGCTCTGCCTGCAACCTACGCCGATATCGCGCCGGACTTTCCCATTGCGCCTCCCCCACGATGAACTCTACGTTGAGCTGCTGACCAAGGACGGACTCCAGGGCCTGCACCACTCTCTGGCGGTGGTTTTGATTCAGTAAATCATAGTGCCGGGCATCCATCACAAAAACCAGATGGGAGCCCTCCACTTCCTGTAAAACAGCCTGCATGGCCAAGTTTTGGGTCAGGCCCGTCAAACCCAGGCGATCAATAAAGGTGACCCAAGGCTCGTTGGCCAGTAAGGGGCCCTCCTCCGAAGGACGCACCGGGCCGCCCTCTGTCTCCAAGTCAGGTTCAGGCTCCAGCAACGGACTGTCTTCCGTCACCGGCTCCGCCGCTAACTCGACCTCCTGGCCCATTAAAAATTCGGCATAATCCGCCTCCGCTTCGGGAGCGAATTCTTCATCCTCATAGGCGTCGATAGGCGGGCCATCCTGGAAAGCCGATGGCGCTGGCGCTTGCTCTTGAATCGACGCGGGCTGTGGATCAGGTTCCTGAGGCGGGGACTCCCTCTCTTCCACAGTCGTTCCGGTATCCGCCTCGGCCCTATCTCTCTCGAAATCCATGGACTCTTCCGGAGCTACAGAGTCTTCGCCAGCCATAGCCGACTCTGGAGCACTGCTGCGCTCCATAGCAGAAGCGGGTTCAGCTGTTCCAGAGGTTACCGTTGGCCCCATAGCGTCTGCGCTCTCCCCAGGAGAGGTTTCCGGAACAGGTTCAGGCTTTGGGGCCTGGTTCACTGCCTCCTGATTTTCTGGCACCTGTGGTTCTGCCAGGGGAGGAACAGGCTCGGCAGCCACTTCTGCTGCTGTCGAGGGAGCCTCAGAAGCTGTTTGTGCCTGCGGCTCGGTTCCAGATAACGCCCCCTCATCCAGCCCCGGAGATGCTACTGGTGTAGGGGTCTGTGAACCGGGCCGGCTCTCTTCCCCGGGGGAGTCTTCGGTCGCTCGCGGTGTGGAGGGTGCAGTTTGGTTGGCGGAAGAGGCCAGAGCTACGGGCTCCGGTTGCTGCGTGGCATTGGGCATGAAAGCCAGCATCCGCAGCAGCGTCATTTCAAAACCCGTACGGGGATCAGGAGCCAAGCCCAGGTCGCGCCGTCCCTGAATCGCGATTTGATAGAACAGCTGCACATCTTCTGCAGAAAGGTTGCGGGCCAGCAAAACCAGGTCTTCCTGATCACCCTGGCTGTTATCCACTGCGCCGGGCACGGTTTGCTCGATGGCTACCCGATGCAACAGGGAAGCCATGGAGTCCAGGGCATGGGCATAATTGGGCGAGAACTCAGAGAACTGGGCAACCAGGTCCAGCAATTGGCCGGCATCCCGCTGGGCAAGCGCCTGTACCAGACGCACAACCTGGCCCTGGTCCACCGTACCCAGCATGGCGCTGACATCACGGGTCAGCAATTGGTTGCCCCCGAAGGCGATGGCCTGGTCCGTGAGGCTCAAGGCATCTCGCATACTGCCGTCGGCGGCCCGTGCCAGCAGCCAGAGCGCTGGCTCTTCGAAGGCGATATTTTCTTCTGCCAAAATTCGCTGCAGATGCCCCACAATGCGTTCCGGGGACATGTTTTTCAGGTTGAACTGCAGACAACGGGACAGAACCGTCACCGGCAACTTTTGCGGATCCGTGGTTGCCAGAAGGAATTTAACGTGGGGAGGCGGCTCCTCTAAGGTCTTCAACAACGCGTTGAAGCTGGAGGTGGACAGCATGTGCACCTCGTCGATCAGATACACCTTGAAGCGGCCCCGGGTCGGTGCATACTGGACGTTTTCCAGCAGCTCCCGCATATCCTCCACCTTGGTACGGGAGGCAGCATCGATCTCGATGAGGTCCACAAACCGCCCCTCGGCGATTTCCCGACAGGCTCCGCAGGTTCCACAAGGCTTGGAGGTAACGCCTGACTCACAGTTCAGACATTTGGCGAAGATACGGGCGACGGTGGTCTTACCGACTCCTCGCGTCCCGGTAAACAAGTAGGCGTGATGCAATCGGTCCTGATCGAGCGCGTTCACCAGCGCCTTCAGAACGTGCTCTTGACCGACCATTTCCAGAAAAGACTGTGGACGCCATTTGCGTGCCAGTACCTGATAACTCATGAATGATTGACTGCGTCCCGTTAAATCATTGTCTTCAATTGGGATAACGATAGCACGATCTTTGACTGGGCGTCAGCAAAGCATCACGGAAAAGCGCTGGAAGGTGGAGAATCAGGAGCAAATTGGAGGTGACTCCTGCCAGCCGCACCCCGGCACCCAAATCGGCCACTGTGGCTGCTCCCTTCCGGGCCTGACCAGGTTCGCGGCGTATTGTTGCGGGGGGACCAACAGGAGCCACCATGACGTGTAGCCACTGGGCCAGCCTCTTTAAAAGGCGCGGGGATAATAACAAAGATGCCCCGGAGGTACAAGCGAAACCGCCGGAACTGCCGGCGGCTTCAAAGTTGGTTATGCGGTCTCGATATCAATGACCCGCCCTTTCCTGGGTTTGGCATCGGCATACTTCTCTACCGTCAGGGTCAATACACCATTTTTAAAACGGGCTTTGATAGACTCGGGGTTCGCATTATCCGGCAAGTTCAAAACACGCTGGAAAGTACCATAGGAACGCTCGATCCGGTGGTAGTTTTCCTCTTCGCTTTCCTGCTCGTATTTTTTCTCACCGCGAATGATCAGAACATCCTCTTCCAACTGAACCTGGATATCCTTCTCATCCACACCCGGGACTTCTACCCGGATCACATAGCTCTTATCGTTCTCAGCAATATCCACCACGGGCTTGAGCAGGCTGTTCAAGCCGGATGGCTGTCCCAGGAGGGACGGCATATTGAAACCAAAGCCCCGGAAAGCTTCATCGAACATCCGGTCTATCTCCCGGTGCAAGCGCATCAGGGGAAAGCCAAAGTCCTCATACCGCTGAACCGGTAACGCAGACCCTGTACTGACTTGGTTGCCTTGTTGTTCCTGCTCCTTTTTGAACCAGTTCCAGGGAGACCATTTCTTTTTCATAATGACACCTCCTCATCAGTTCTGGATACCTAAAGAAGACCTGTCAATCAGGCTTTAGGTAGGCTGCACAGCCAATCCACCAGTTCAACTCCACTGACCAGAGCTTCCCGTTGAGACACCACAACGGCGTACAGCAAAGCTACGGCATGCACTGCCACATCCTGGAAAAGCCCGGTCACCGAACTCGTCGACTAGAGCTGGCCACACAGTCCACTTATCAGGCTAACAGCTATAGGCCCGTTGTAATTGATGGGGGTCAAAAGAAAGATCTCAAGCGCCTACGAAGAAGCACGAATTGCGCCCGACAGCAGGGCAGGAGCACAGGCGACTGCGTAACCCTGGGCCGGGCGTGCAAGAAACAAAGATCAGGCTGGAGGATCAACCAGCTCGCCGGTGCTGCCATTGTGACGGAACCAACCGGCAATACTGCACCTCAACTGGGCCGTGGGCGTTACCTCATGGGGGATCTTTTCACTCAGGAAGCAGACCAGGGTACCGGCCAAGGGCATGATCTGGCTCACCAGGGCCCTATCGTCGGAATCGTAGATGTTCAGCAGCCCCCCATCCTCTTCCCGCCATTGGGGATTAAAATAGGACACCACCGTCACTACGCGACTGGAGCGGCCCCGAAAAGCATCCAGGTGCTTGCGGTAAAAGTCGCCAGGCTCATAGACCGCATAATGGGCCTCCAGGTCGAAAAGCCCCAGGAATAGCTCCCGGTTGATATGCTGGCGTAGATCAGCCATGAGATCCAGATAGGTCCGCTGGGCAGAGGTGCTGCCTTCTAGCCAATAGATCTTATCGCGGCGGATTTTCTCATTGCGATGCCGCTCATCGATACGACCTATGCCAGCCTTCTGAAATCGATTCTGCTCGTGATACCTGAGCATTTCCATCCGAAGCTCATCACAGAGTTCCGGATCCAGGTAATTAGGGATAGCCACCCAACCCTGCTGCACCAGGCCTTCGACGATAACATCGTTGTGATGCGCCAAGCATTCGCTTTTCACCAGGGGTTCGGTGATCAGGCCAGTGCCGGTGGGCAGCAACTCGCTTTGTTGCAGATCCATAGAATCCTCCAGAAGTGGAGTAATGGAAACGGCCTAAAGAAAGAATGGGCCGACCGAGCGGTCGCCCGAGACTGCAATTATATGCGAGCGCCTGGATCAGAAAATAGACTTTTTATCGCCGGCAGGACAACAATTCAGACTCCAATTGATTCCAGTCCGGCGCCTCCTGGTCGGCAATGATTTCCAGCCGACTTTCACCGGTCGGCTCAATCTCCTGGTCAGACAAAACACCATCACTGAGATTGAGTATCCGCCAGCCCCCATCGGTAGCCAGAATCCCTTTTGCCCTAGCCTCACCCAGTCCATAAAAGAATGACACCAGGGCTTGATAGTCAAAGCGGATATCCGGGCCGAATATCCAGCCACACCGGCTCGGGCCAGAACCCGCCCCTTCAATCCGGCGCCAGCCATCCGATGCCAGTGGCGGGCCTTGTAATCCCAGGTCCAGGACTGCTGGCTCCCCAACCAGCGACGCCTCACCATGGGCGTTGGGTGATTCGGCTTGAAACTGCCCGGAACCGGGATAGTCCAGCCACTCCAGGGGAATCTCCCCATGGCTGACCAAACCGAACTCCGCTTTGGGAGGCTGAAAAGACCCTGCCCAACGGCGAAACCTTTCCCGGTCCGTATCACTGAGCACGTCATCCTTGGAGCCGACCAGGATATCCGCCAGATTAAGCTGATCACGAAAGCCGATATGGCTGGTGTAGCGCTCGTCTGCCAGCTTACGGGGATCCACCAGGGCCAAGGTCGCCCGCACCTCAAGGACTTGGCGATAGGGCCCCGAGCGAAGCAGCTCCAGCACCCGTGCAGGATGCCCCAGGCCAGAAGGCTCAATCAGCAGGCGATCAGGCTTTTCCTGGGTGATCAATCGATTGAGCGCCACCTGCATGGGCACACCGGCCGCACAGCACAGGCAACCGCCGGCGACTTCGCGAACCACGGCACCTTGCCCCTGCAAAATCGCCCCATCAACCCCTACTTCGCCAAACTCATTCACCAGGACTGCCCAACGTTCAGCCTCGGGTTTACGACGCAGGAGGTTTAAGATGGCAGTTGTCTTGCCTGCTCCAAGAAAGCCGGTAATCAGGTTAGTCGCAATCCCAGTTTCTCTTGCCACAAATGATCTCGTTCAGCTGTATGGATGGACTGCCAACCATACCAGCCTTGCCAGGGCAACGGAATCACAGACCTTTACAGCAGTGCCTCGCTCAGCGCCGACGCACCCTCACCGGAACCTTCTCGGAATCCTGCATATTGGCTACAAAGTGGCCATAACAGGCGGAGCCCACAATTCCGCTCACCACCAGCATAAAGAAAAATACCGCCTCAAATTCCATAACCATGCTACCCCCTCTCGGCCTACCTCCGCGATCCCCCACCTCGGCCAATCCTCGCTCCGGTGCTTTTCCTATGGTAATGAAGAGCAACCCAAAAGACCTTCCCTGGGCTTGGGGCTTAAGACCGAGGGTTGTGCAGCAGGCTACCCAGCCCGGAAGCCCGCAGGGTTCGCCGCTGAATGGCCTGGCTGACCAGTGATAATTGGGGGCCAGCCAAGGTAAACCAGTCCCGCGCCCGGGTAATTCCCGTGTACACCAGCTCCCGGGTGAGCACTGGGCCAAGCTTGTCAGGCATCAATAAAACGGTATGGGTAAACTCCGAGCCTTGGGACTTATGGACGGTCATGGCAAACACCGTTTCGACCTCCGCTAATCGGCTTGGCGACACCCGCTTGACAGTCCCGTCGGCCTGGGCAAAGAAAACCCGCAACCTGCCCCCATCCATCGGGTCGCAAAGAGTGATGCCGATATCACCATTCATCAGCCCCAGGCCATAGTCGTTACGGGTCACCAATACGGGCCGCCCTTCGTACCAGGCTCGCCCTTGGGGCGCGATCAGCCCCGCACTCTCAAGAATGGCCTCTACCCGACGGTTGATACCTTCTACCCCCCACTCCCCTTGGCGTAACGGGGAGAGGATCTGGAACTGCCCAAAAGCCTCCAGTACCTGACTTGCCCAGGTATTACAGAGCTCCGGACAAGCCTGATCCGGGCGCTGGCTCCGGATATACTCCAGATAATGACGGTATCCCAGGGGTGCTGACAGCTTGTTCCCATACCTATCCTGGCGTTCCAGGTAACCTTCGCCAAACTGACCGGCATCCCCCTCCAACACCAGCCGCCGCCAAGTCCGGTCCGTTTCTTCTGGCAAAACCAGCCGCCCAATATCCGTAAAGCCTGCCAACCAGACTTCCTCCATGGCAGCCACATCCCCGGCATTGACCGCCTGGGCCAGTTGCCCAATACCACTACCTGCGTCAAATCGGTGGCTCTTGCGCAGTAGCGCAATATGATCGGCCAGTGCCCCGCTCTGCCCTTGCCAGCCACCCAGATCGTAGCCGGTCTGTTCTTGCAGCCACTGAACCAACTGGCCGCTATACCCGGGAGTCTCAGCTCCACGACACAGCTCGCCCAGAACCGCGCCGGCCTCCACGGAAGCCAGCTGATCCTTGTCCCCCAAGAGAATAAGGCGCGCCCGGGGCGGCAATGCCGCCAGCACGCAGGCCATCATTTCCAGATCCACCATGGACGCCTCGTCAATCACCAGCAGATCCAGGTGTAATGGATTGCCCCGGTGGTGGCGGAACTGGCGGGTACCGGGAACCGGCCCCAGCAATCGGTGGAGTGTGCTCACCTGTGCGGGAATATGGGTGCGCAGCCCCTCATCCAATTGATCCAGGGCGCTGGTGATGGACTCCGTCAGACGGGCCGCGGCCTTACCAGTGGGGGCGGCCAGACGGATACGCAGCGGCCGTCCCCCTGGCCCATTAAGGGCCAGCTCCTGCAACAGGCCCAAAAGACGCACTACCGTGGTGGTTTTCCCAGTTCCAGGACCGCCTGAAATCACCGTAAAAAGTGCCCGGGACGCCAGAGCGGCCGCGACCATTTGCCAGCTGATTTCCTGCCGGGCCCGTTCCCTTTCGCTACACAGGGGCGCAAACAAATGGTCCAGCTTGTCCCCCAATCCCTCAGGTGGTGCCACCTGCATCTGGATACGGGAACGGATGCCCTCTGCCACCTCCTGCTCGTATTGCCAATACCGGCGCAGATAGAGACGGTTGCCGGCAAGTACCAGCGGGCTCTCCCCAGCTCCCTGCTCCACCAGGGGGGACTGGGCCAGCCTATCCCGCCAGGCGGACAACTCCACCTCCTGGAAAATCTGGGAAGGCAGCACCGCCCCTATGGCTTGCCCTTTCTGTTCGGGAGGAATTGCCAAAGTCTCGTCCGGTGCTTGCACTACTTGTTGCAACGCCAGGCAAATGTGTCCACGCCCCAGTTGATGGCTGACCAGTGCAGCCGTTAACAAGGTCAAGGGATCCGCATCGGGCACCTGTTCATGCAGGAAGTTTGCGAAGGCGCGATCCAACTCCCGGATCCAGCCCAGCTCCACCCACTCTAACAACAGAGTCTTCAGCGACTCCTGGGTCAACACAAAACTCATGCCTGGCCTCCCTGGGTAGAACGGTTGGCAAAGAGCCGATCCAGCGTTTCAATAAAGGCCCGGGGCGGCCGTACCCTGTACACTCCACTTCCATCACTGGCCACCCCACGCAGGAAAAGGTAAAGCACTCCGCCAAAATGGTGATCATAGTCGTAATCGGGAATTCGCGCGCGCAACAGGCGATGCAGAGCCAGGCTATACAGGGCGAACTGCAGATCGTAGCGATGCTTGAGCATGGCCTCTTCCATGGCGGCCTGTGTATAGGCGCTCGTATCCGGCCCTAGCCAATTGGACTTGTAGTCCGCTACGTAAAACCGCCCCTCATGTTCAAAAACCAGGTCAATATAGCCCTTCAACATCCCGTTGAGGGTTTGCGGGAGCAGTTGGGGGCGCCGCTGACCCGGCGCGACCTGTTCATGGAGCAGCCGATCCAGATGCTGGCTCTTTGCCTGGGTTACGGCAAACCAAAACTCCAATTCCGCAATGGCTTTCTCCTCGTCCAACTGTCCAAGGGCCATGCTGGTACCGTCTGGCAGGGGCAAGGGGGTGTCGAGGAAGCCCACCAACCAATTCAGCAAAGGCTCGGCCCAGTCGTCCAGTCCCCGTGAGCGACAGCGGCGTTGCACCAGATCCTGCAGCGGGCCCGGCTCCGACAGCACACGGCTGAACCCTTGCCGTGTCGCCCACTCCAGCAAGCCGTGCAAAAAGATTCCAGCGCGAGCACCTTTGGGAAAGAAATGCAGACTACGCTCCCCATCGCCATTTTCCTGGTGGGCCTCGTGGGAAGCATCTTGCAATAACTCTCCCGCAACCGCCTGGGCGGCCGTGTCCTCAGCCAAGACCAGCTCCATTTCCGCAGGTCTCTCTTCCAAAGCGGGCAGGCCCTGCCAATCCTCTGATGTTTCGGGGGGCATGCCGGCACCGGTAATCACGCCACTGTAACTGGTAATCCACCAGGGCGACCCGGCCCGGTACTTCACCTGTCGGGCAGGCTCCAGCACTTCGGGCTCTTCCGCTGCCTGATATTTATCAGTGGTGGGTTCCGGTAAGGTCTGGAGTTGCAGGTTGGCATTATCATCACACAGCGCCCCAAGAGACTGTTCAAAGGTCTCCGGATCCAGCTTGCCGCCTCCGTTCAGCACCTGCCCGATTGCAGACGACATCAGCTGACAGGAATAGCCGCTTTTGTTTTGACGGCCCAGAGGCGACAGGGCCAGCCAACAAGCATGGCGCGCCCGCGTGACGGCCACATAGAGCAGGCGCAGATCCTCCGCCAGGCGCTCCCGGTCCGCCCGGGCCTTGCCCTCCTCGGTGAGTTCATAGTCAAAGCAGCGCCGCCCTTCGTCATCGTGATAGGTGAAGAACAGGCGGCCCGTCCTATCCACCGGGCGGCTGGTACCAATGAAGGGCAAGAACACCAGGGGATACTCCAACCCTTTGGACTTATGGATGGTGACAACCTTGATCAGTGCCTCGTCACTTTCCAGGCGCTGTACATAATCGTCACTGCGGCTATCCTTGGCTTCCTCAATTCGCTCGCTGAGGTAACGGATCAACGCCTGCTCCCCATCCAGCCCCATAGCGGCCTGCTGCAGTAACTCTCCCAATTGCAACAGGTTAGTGAGGCTACGTTCCCCACCTGCCTCTTCCATTTGCAATAGCCGCGCCGGCAGTTGGAAGTCATCCATCAGCCTGGTCAGCATGACCAGAATGCCTTTGCGCTGCCACAGGCGACGATAAAGCAGGAACTGCTCCACCCGCTGTTCCCAGCGGACCCCATGATCGCTGGCCGTATCCAGTTCTGTAAGGGGCAACTGCAAGGTTGGCGATGCCAGGGCCACTCGCAGTGTCGCCTCCGACTCCGGCTGGCTGACAGCTCGCAGCCATAAGAGCATGTCCCGCGCCTCGGCACTGTTATAAACCGACTCCCGGTCACTCAAATAGGCACTGCGCAAACCTCGCTCCGACAAGGCCTCCCGAATGACCTGGGCTTCATTTCGGTCTCGGACCAGAATCGCAATATCCGAGGCCTGCAAGGGCTGAAGCAAGCCGGACTTCTGAAATCCCGCCCGCTGCTGCTGGGCCAAGTGCAACAGGGACAGGATTTGGCTGGCCGTCACCTCGGCCATATCCGACAGATAGGCCCCCTTGCTGCGAGGATTGGTGTCGTACCAAAGCGTCATGGCAGGCAATACCTGTCCATCCACCACCAGCTTTTCCTCGCGTCCCTTGGCATTTACCGGAGTAAAGGGAATGTCTTTCCTGAACAGAAAGGCCCCCTCCTCATGACGGTCCGCATGCTCAAACAGGCGGTTTGCCGCGGCCACCAGGCCTTGGGTGGAGCGATAGTTGGTGTCCAGGGTGAAAAACTCGCCGCCGGTATCCCGCCGGGCCTGCAAGTAGGTATGGATATCGGCGCCGCGAAAGGCATAAATGGCCTGTTTGGGGTCGCCAATCATAAAGAGTCCCAGACCGGGCTTGCCCAGGTAAATAGTGCGAAACATGCGGTACTGGACCGGATCCGTATCCTGGAACTCGTCAATCAGCGCCACCGGATAGGTCTGCCGGATGGATTCCGCCAGCACCTCCCCGTTCGGCCCGCGCAGTGCTTCATCCAAACGGCGCAACAGGTCATCAAACGACAAGACGGCGCGGCGCTGCTTGGCTTTCTCCACCCTTCCTTCACACCAGGCTTTGGCATGGCTCAGCAAGTCCGCCTGGATATCCGGCGCCTGCTGGGAGCATTCCACCAGCGCATCCAGCATCTGCAGGGCATTCAACTCGGGGGGCTGCCCCTTCTTGGTCAGCTTGAGCCGCCCGGCGGCTAATTTTCCGTGGCGGTCAGCCACAAAATCCTGCTCGCCTTTGGCCCAGGCGTGCAATTCAGCGAGCAGCTCCCGGGTGGTTTCCGGTTTATGACTGCCCCCATGCAACCAGCCGCTCTCCAGGGCTTGGTCGAACCAGGCGTCAATCGCCGCCGCTTCGGCCAACCAGACCTGGCGGGCCTGCTGCTGAGTTTGGGCGTACTGCTCCGACCATTGGCTGACCGATTGAAGGAATTCCAGGCCCCCTTCGGCCGCTGCAGATCCGGGCCATTGACGGATACGGGCCGCCAAGCTGTCAGGACAAGCCGCACAGGCCAATACCGACTCCAGTTGCTCTCCTGCCAAGGGATATACGAAGGTGCGCCAATAATCCCGGGCCGCCTCCTGGTACAGCTCCCGGTCATCGGTTTCCAAACGGAGATTGAAACGGGAACCGCTGTCGAAGGCATGCTGGCTGAGCATGCGTTGTGCCCAGCCGTGGATAGTATGGACTGCCGCCTCATCCATGCTGCTGGAGGCCAACTCCAGACGCCACGCCAAGGCTGGCCATTGGCTTTCGGGAAAGGAGTTCCTCAACTCCAGCAGCAGTGCATCGTCGGGCCCATTGGGTAAGGCGCGAAACACCAGGGCCGCCTCACTCAGGCGCCGGCGGATACGATCGCGCAACTCTTCGGTGGCAGCATTGGTAAAGGTCACCACCAGGATATTCTGTGGGGCCAGCGGACGGGAAAACGCGGCCTCCCCGCCATGTTGCAGCACCAGCCGTACGTAAAGGGAGGCAATGGTATAGGTTTTCCCGGTTCCGGCACTGGCTTCAATCAAATGGGTGCCCTGCAAGGGGAAAGTTAACGGATTGAGAATCTTGCTCATGAGTGGGCAACCTCCGCCTGGGATCCATCTGCAGGAATGGTCTCCAGATTCTCCAAAGCCTGATGGAGCGGGCCGTACACCTGTTTGGCCAGGCGCCTGAAGTCCTCGTTCCAAAGCGTTTCCAGGGAAGGCCAGCAACGGGTGAGCGCGTAGCTCTCCACCAGCTCGCCCTCGTTGTTGAAGCCTCCCTCATAGACCTCCCGTATCTTTTCCGGAAGTTGATCAGTCTCCAAATCAGGCTCGCTGAGCCACGCCATGGCGGTCTTCAGCGCAAGGGGCAAACAGGTCTGCAAGCCTTCGTGCCAGGCCTTGGCAATCGCCACCAAATGCTCCTGGGCCTGGGCCCGGGGAACAGGCGCCAGCCGGTGCAAGCCGTCTGTGACCACCATGACACTCGCCAGCTCCAGCCCCATGGCATTGGCTGCCAGGTGTCGCACCCACAGTCCTGGAAAATAGTGATGCTTCAAAAGCGCCCGGTTCCCCTTCTTGCCCCGATACAGCTGACTGGGGCGACGTTCCAAACGCACCAACTCGCCGCCGGGGGCCCGGTACAGGTCGTCCAGCCAGTCTTCCAGCTGCAGACAAAGGTCGCCCACTGGCAGTGACAAATGTACCTCATGAATGTCTTCAGACTTCGGCCACAGCCGACAAGCCTGGTCCCAGTTTTCCAACAATTTCTGGGCCGGATCCAGCAGGGTCTGCCCCATCCGCTCCGCCTGGGCGCCCAAGGGCAACAGGCCGCGCCGCTCAAAACGCTTCAAAGTACTGGCCAAGATGGCGTCCCGCTGATCTGGCGGCACCTGCAGCGCCTGTTCCACCAACTCCTGGGTCAAATTGTGCATTTGCAAGGAGTTCAGCAGGAACGGCTCATGTTCCTCCACACTGGACTCGGTCTCCCGGTAATGGACATGAAGACGCTCCCGGAAGAAGAGTTCCGCCGGCCGACGCAAGAATCCCTGGAGATCACTCAGGGTCAAGGCTTCGTCTGGCTGCCAGAGTGGAAGCTCGGCACTCTCTTCAACAGCTGCCTCTTCATGCACCTGGCGCCATTCACGGCAAAATGAAAACAGGCGTGAATCCCGCTCGGGAGTGAAGTACGCCCGGCTGAAAGGCTGTAGAGGATGAAGCACACTTAAGTGAGACACCAACTTGCGGGAATCCTCGGCCTCTCCCTCCAGGCGCCAGCCATTGTCCAGGTGGTCACAGAGCTGGGCGACCAGTACTGAAGGCGTACGTTCACTGTTATCCCGCTCACTGCGGGCAACATAGCTGATATAGAGCTGCTCCCGGGCAGACAAGAGAGCTTCCAGAAAGAGGTAGCGGTCATCCTCACGGCGGGTCCGGTCCCCGGGGCGGTAGTTCTCCGCCATCAGGTCAAAATCCAAGGGATGGCGCTGGCGGGGATAATCTCCATCATTCATTCCCAGCAAACACACCACCTTAAAGGGAATGGAACGCATGGGCATCAAGGTGCAAAAGTTGACCATTCCCGCCAAGAAGCGCTGGGAAAGTCCCGCTTCTTCAAAGTTGGCCAGCAACGCATCCCTTACCAGGTTAAGAGGCAGGGGTTCCTGGAGCCTGGCCTGCACGCAAGCCTCCAGCCACTCGTCCAACAGGTCGGTAAACCGGTCCAGCAGGATTAGCTCTTCACTATCTGTCGGGTCCAGACAATCGGCCACCAGCTCTCGCAGCAAAGCCACCCAATCGACGGGCGTCCGGGCTTCACAGAATTGGCGCCAATAATGGTTCAAGACTTCCAACACCCGCGCCAAACGTCCGGCACTGGCCGCCTCCAACCCACCCAGGTCAGCAAAGGGCTCCACATCCCGCCAGGCCACGGAGCCATTGGCATACCCCAACAACATGCGTCGCAGACCGAATTGCCAACTGTTTTGCTCTAAAGCCTCCGGCAGTTCCAGACCAGCCCGATGGGAAGCATGAAGCCCCCAACGAATGCCGCTGGCTTGAATCCACTGCTGCAGGAGCGGCAGCTCATCTACCTGGATCCCGAAGCGGTTTCGAAACGCGCCAATGTCCAGCAAATCCATGAGATCACTGGTGGTAAAGCGCGATTCCGGAAGGGAAAGGAGCCGCTCAAGCGCCAACAACAGCTGGCTTTGGCCCCGCTCCGGGCGGTCTGCAATGGTAAAGGGAATATGGCGTGGGTCATCCCGCTCGATCCGCCCGAATACTGCTTCAATATGGGGAGCATAGGAAGTGATATCCGGAACCATCACGATAATGTCCCGGGGTTGCAGGGCATTCTCTTCTCGGCTGAACAGATCCAGCAGGTGATCTTGCAGAATCTCCACTTCCCGTTGGCGGCTGTAGGCCAGGTTAAACCGGATCGAGTCATCTGTTTTGGCCACGGGCAAGCGCTGCTCAGGTGACGAAGGCGGCGGCTCCAGGTCTAGAATGCCCTGCTGCACCCTGTGCAGCAGCCGGGGCCTCTGGGGATCCAGGCGGTCCCGGAAGACATCGATCTGGTCCGTGCTCTCCTTCGCCTGGTCATAACTGTAGAGCAACCCAATATAGTCCCTCCCCTGTTTGCCCCAGGCTGCCAGCAACGGATTCACGGCACTATGCAACTGCTCTTCCGGCAAGCCGACCAAATCCGAACGTACCCCATGGCGGTGGTGCTCAAACCGGAGCAGTTGGCGCTCTTCAATAATATCCGCCCAATAGTAGCGGCAGGGGTTATGGACACAGATCAGCACCTGGGAGAGTCGGGAGATCGCTTCCAGAGCCTCTAGAATTTGGGTGGGCAGGGACGAAATGCCGAATACCACGATCCGACGGGGCAGCGTGCGCAAAGGCATGGCACCGGAAGCCAGGGCCTGAATAAACTTATGATGCACCGCCGCCCGGGAACTGTCCTGCTCCTCTTGGGGCACATCCGCCAGCAAGCGCCGCCATAATTCCGGCTGCCACAGCATCTTATCTTCTAAGGGCTGCGGCTGTCCCCGTGCATCCCGCAATACATCCTCCCCCTCCCCCCAGTCCGCCAGCCAGTCGGCACGATAAACCTGGTACTGGTCGAACAAGTCTGCCAGCCGCTCCGCGAGTTGGAAGCGTTTTGAGATATCGGTGGTATCGGCATCAGCCAGATAGTGACGAAGGGAAACAAAACGGGGATCTTCCAAACACTCCGGAAGCAGCCGCAACAGCCGCCAGGTCAGCCGGGCTTTGTCAAAGGGCGACTCCGCCGCGACCTGTTCTTCTCCCAGGACTGCCCGATAGGCCTGCCAAAGAAAGCGGGCGGGCATCTGCATATCCATGGCCGCAGCAATCCCGCAGCCATCATCTTCGGCAAATCTCTGGCGCAACCATTGGGCCATGCCATTGCTTTGGACAAGAAACACTTCGTTTTCCAGGGGCCGAAGCGGATGATTGCGCAAATGCGCCATGACCAATTCCCGGAGATCTTCCGGATGGTTGGCATGTAAAATGGAAAGACCGGGAACTATCTGGGTTCCCGAGCCTAAAACATGGCTCATAAGCACCCCGTAAACGACTAACTGAAGCCTAGACGAGGATGAAGCTTATGCAATTTAAAGAAAGGATGCGACAGCCTGTTACAGAATCTAACAAGCAGGATGCTTAGGAGCTTCCATCCGGATGTGCTAATCGTGGCTACCCTACACAGACTGTCGGTACGGTGAGCGGCTTTGCAGCCTCTAAAACACGTTGACAATGTAATAGGCAATGGAGCCAAGCACGCCCACAATGCCCACCCCCATGGCCCCAACTCCACCCTTGGTGGAACGGGCTGCGAACCCAATCGTCATCACTAACAAGCTGATGCCAGCGATCAACAACATGGTTTTGGTTACCGAATCCATAACCCCCTCTTCGCTGAAGTACACCATAGTGACTACCCTAGAGGGCTACCCGGGAGATGACAATTGCTTCGGCGTCTAACTTAGGGATTCATTGACCTGGGCCAAGGATTCCGCAGCTACATCAATGATGACCTTGCGCAACCACTGGTGCCCGGCGTTATGGTGAAGCAGAGGGCTCCAGGCCATTTTCAGCTCAATGGGCTCAATGGGAAACGGCGGCTCCTTCAAAACCAGACTGTCATCCAGGCTGTTCAGCTTGGCCACGCGGCTAGGCAAAGTGGCGATCAGATCGTGCTGGCGTGCCAACAACACCGCCACCTGGTAATGGCGAGTGAAGACGCTGATCTTACGTTTGGCGCCGATCCGAACCAGGGCTTCATCGACCCAACCTAAACGTTGCACGTCCTCGGGGTTTACCCCTACCCCGACTCCGAACCCGGTTTTGCTGACCCAGATGTGACTGGCCGACAGATAGGTTTCCAACGTAAAGTCGTTCACTAGCGGGTTTTCCGCACTCATCAGGCAGGAGAAAGGGTCTTGCCAGAGGGTTTTCTGGTGGAAGGACTGGGGCAAGGTGTCAAACCGGTTAATCGCCATATCCACCCGGCCCTGCTCTACATCCTGGAAAGTCACGTCACTGGGGGTCAGGACATCCAGAGTGACATTGGGCGCCAGCTTGCGCACCACCGTCAGTACATCCGGTATCAAGGTGGATTCGGCATAGTCACTGGCCATGATCCGGAATACCCGGCTGCTGTCGAGATCGAAATCCCGATCCGGTTTAATTACTTTTTCAATATTGAACAGGATGTCGCGGATGGCGGGCTGGATTTCCAGGGCCAGTTCGGTAGGAGCCATTCCTTCGCTGGTGCGCACCAGCAACGGGTCGTCAAACAGGCTACGCAGCCGCTTCAGGCTATTGCTCATGGCCGGCTGGGTGATGCACAGCACGTTGGCCGCCTTGGTGACGTTCAGCTCCCGCAGCAGGACATCCAGGTGAACCAACTGGTTCAAATCAACTTTACCCAAATCCATCGTCTACACCTCTAGTGACATCTGGCAGGGATTCTATCATTCATCACATAAATATGAATGCAAATTTTTCTAACCTCTATGAATAAAAGAGAGGCGAAGAGGTTAAAACCCGGCAATAAAAAAGGGAGCGGATCACTCCGCTCCCTTTCTTTTCACCATGGCAGGCTAGAGCCTGCCGGAGAACCAGTCTTAGATGTTTTCGAACTGGTTCATGGTGTTATCTTCACCGGAAGCCTTCAGAGCAGCTTCACCAGCGAAGTATTCTTTGTGGTTGTCGCCGATGTCGGAGCCAGCCATGTTCTGGTGCTTCACGCAAGCGATACCTTGACGGATCTCTTGACGCTGAACACCTTTCACGTATGCCAGCATGCCTTCTTCTGCGAAGTAGCCTTTCGCCAGGTTGTCGGTAGACAGCGCAGCGGTGTGGTACGTCGGCAGAGTGATCAGGTGGTGGAAGATGCCAGCTTCGCGAGACGCGTCCTTCTGGAAGGTCTGGATACGCTTGTCGGCTTCTTCGCACAGCTCGCTGCCGTCGTACTCGGCGCTCATCAGACGGTCGCGGTCGTAAGCGGAGACGTCTTTGCCTTGAGCAACCCAGTCGTCGAACACTTGCTGACGGAAGTTCAGAGTCCAGTTGAAGGACGGGCTGTTGTTGTACACCAGCTTGGCGTTCGGTACCACTTCACGGATGCGCTTGACCATGCCAGCGATCTGACCAACGTGCGGCTTCTCGGTTTCGATCCACAGCAAGTCGGCACCGTTTTGCAGGCTGGTGATACAGTCCAGAACCACACGGTCTTCGCCAGTGCCTTCTTTGAACTGGAACAGGCCGGAAGGCAGACGCTTGGGCTTGAGCAGCTTGCCCTGCGCCTTGATCACAACGTCGCCGTTGTCGATATCGTCGGCAGACTCGATGTACTCGCCATCCAGGAAGCTGTTGTACTGGTCGCCCAGGTCGCCCGGCTCTTTGGTAACAGCGATTTGCTTGGTCAGGCCTGCGCCCAGAGAGTCAGTACGTGCAACGATCACACCGTCGTCAACACCCAGCTCCAGGAACGCGTAGCGAACTGCGTTGATCTTGGCCAGGAAGTCGGCGTGAGGAACAGTTACTTTACCGTCTTGGTGACCGCACTGCTTCTCGTCAGAAACTTGGTTTTCGATCTGGATACAGCAAGCACCAGCTTCGATCATCTTCTTGGCCAGCAGATAGGTGGCCTCTTCGTTACCGAAACCAGCGTCGATGTCGGCAATGATGGGTACAACGTGAGTTTCGAAGTTGTCGATCTGGTTCAGGATTTCCTGCTCTTTGGCTTTGTCGCCAGCTTCGCGGGCTTTGTCCAGTTCGGTGAACAGCAGGTCCAGCTCACGGGCATCAGCTTGACGCAGGAAGGTGTAGAGCTCTTCGATCAGGCTGGAAACTGCAGTCTTCTCGTGCATGGACTGGTCGGGCAGCGGACCGAACTCGGAGCGCAGAGCAGCAACCATCCAGCCGGAGAGGTACAGGTACTTCTTGTTGGTAGTCTTCAGGTGCTTCTTGATGGAAATCATCTTTTGCTGGCCAATGAAGCCGTGCCAGCAGCCCAGAGACTGAGTGTACAGGGAAGAATCGGCATCGTACTCAGCCATGTCTTTACGCATGATGGCTGCAGTGTACTTGGCGATGTCCAGACCGGTCTTGAAGCGGTTCTGCAGACGCATGCGCGCAGCATACTCAGGATTAATCGCATGCCAGGTTTTGCCGTATTTCTCTTTCAGAGCGGCAACAGCCTGGATCTCTTTTTGATATTGAGACATGATGTCTGATTCCTATAAGAAGACCACTTAAGGGATCACCCTGGACTGAACACTCCGCTCAGTCTTCAGGCAATCATTTCAACACGGCCCGCATTCTAACCACACCAGACAAATAAATAAAATTTATAAAATACATATTCGGTATCACTTGTATGAATACCGCCAATTCCGAGCCCTACTCAACTTTTCCTTATAATGCGAGAACTTACTGACGCCCCACCTTAAATCGCCCATTCTGCCAAGGCCTGAACTCCACAATAGTCGGTAGTAGACTCCATCACGGAAGAGCCCAATCCCATGACCTCAACACCTATTGCTGAACAACATCCGGCTGTGGCCGAATTCCTGGCCCGGCATGACAGGATGCCAATCATCACCCACCTGACAGACACAGACCTGTACAAGTTCACCATGCAACAAGCCGTGCTCCACCGGTTTCCTGGGGAAGAGGCGGAATATCGCTTCAGGTGCCGCACCCCCAACGTGGACTTGCGCCCCCTGGCGGATGAGATCCAGTTAGAGCTTGAGCACCTCTGCCAATTACAGTTCACAGACCAGGAATTGGCCTTTCTGGGCGGCCTTCGCTACCTCAAAAAGGACTACATCGAATTCCTACGCATTTTTAAGTTGCGCCGGGCCTTTGTGAATATTGATGCTTCCGGCGACCAACTGGCGATCACCATCAAGGGCCCCATGCTGCATGTGATGCCCTTTGAGATCTACCTGCTGGCGATCGTAAGCGAACTACACTATCGCCAGTTCGCGTCCCGGCAAACTACTCAGGAGGGCCTGCGACGGTTACAGGAGAAAATCCAGCTGGTCCGGCAACACTTTAGCTCCCGTGACGAAAAGCCCAGCTTCCGTTTCTCGGATTTCGGCACCCGCAGACGCTTCAGCCGGGAATGGCAAGGAACTGTGGTCAGAACCCTGGCTAAAGACCTCCCCCACTACATGACCGGCACCAGCAATGTCTTCCTGGCCATGACGGAACAGCTGACTCCCCTGGGTACCATGGCCCATGAATACCTGCAGGCCCACCAGGCGCTACGTTGTCAGCTGGTAGACAGCCAGAAGGCGGCGCTGGAATCCTGGGTCAAGGAATATCGGGGGGATTTGGGAACGGCCTTAACGGATGTGATTGGAATGGACGCCTTCGTTCGGGATTTCGACCTGTATTTCGCCAAGCTCTACGACGGCGTTCGTCACGATTCCGGCGACCCTTATGAGTGGGGAGAGCGGATGATCGCCCACTATGAGTCCCTGCGGATCAACCCAAAGACCAAAACCCTGGTGTTCAGCGATGCCTTGACCATGGGCAAGGCCCTCGACCTCTACGACTACTTCCATGACCGAGCTAACACCGCCTTCGGCATTGGCACTCACCTCACCAATGATCTGGGCCTACAGCCTATCAACATCGTGATCAAAATGGTCCGGATGAATGACAAACCAACCGCCAAGCTAAGCGATAGCCCCGGCAAGACCATGTGCGATGACCCCATGTTCATCGCCTATCTGAAGAAAGTTTTTAAAGTGAGGGACTGACAACCGGTTTGGCTGATCCAGGCGGCAAAGCCGCCCGGAATCCATTAATGCACAGCCCGGGCTCGAGCCGCCAATAACACGGCCGGTGTCCGCTGGGCCCCCATGGCACGTGCCAAGCCAAGGGCTGTCCCCCCGTTTCCATCTGCCAGCTCGATATCCGCGCCACGACCTAGCAGGTATTCCACCGCCTCAACCCGGTCGAACATAGCGGCAAACATCAAAGGGGTTTTGCCGTCGTGGGTGCGGCCGTCTACTCGAGCACCGCCTTCAACAAGGATCTCCATCATGGCGACATCCCCCTTAAAGGCCGCTCCTGCCAGGGGCGTCTGCCCCCGATCATTGGCTGTTTCCGGGTCAGCACCATAGGAAAGCAGCAACATGACCGTGTCGCCATGGCCGTGGTAGCTCGCCAGCATCAACAGGCTGTCTCCCTTTTCGTTCATCAGGGTTGCTGGCAGGCCCGCCCGAAGCAAGCGCGTCAATTCCCGGGTATTGCCATTGCGGGCAAACTGGAATGTCTGGCGGGCCATGGCTAGGGCTTCCTCGTCATACACGTCGTCTTGAACGGGAATCAGTTGTGCTACTTGCATCTCGATACCTCCACATGTTCACCCGGAAGAGCGGGATTACCCCGCCCTCTCCGCACGTTTACGCTCCACAGCTTCCGCCACCCGGCGCCCGTAGTCGGCATCGGCATTGGTGAGATAACCAATCACGCGCTCGACCACGTCGGCCCGCTTGACCTGGGCCAGACCATTCGCCAGATTATTCACCAGGCGCTCTTTCTCGGCCTCGGACATCAGGCGATACAGATCACCCGCCTGGACGAAGTCGTTATCGTCCTTGTGGCGCCCCGGCTCATGGGCGCCCGTGGTTCCAATCACCGGCACGCCGGCGTACAACTCTTCGTCGGCTTGTACGGGCCCGTTAAAACTATTGGGTTCATAGTTGGAGCTGCGCCCGCCGTTGTCTCCAAAGCACATGAAGCCGTCCCGTCCGTAGCTGCCCACCCGCCCCTTCACACCTTGAGGCGCGTTAACCGGCAACAAGGTGTGATTGATACCCAGGCGATAGCGATGGGCATCCCCATAGGCGAACAAGCGCGCCTGCAACATCCGGTCCGGCGACGGTCCCACTCCCGGCACGAAGTTCGCCGGTGAGAAAGCCGCCTGTTCCGTAAAGGCGAAATGGTTGTCCGGAGCCCGAGTCAGTACCATCTTGCCCACCTCGATCAAGGGATAATCCTTTTGTGACCAAACCTTGGTCAGGTCAAACGGATTGAACCGGTAGTTGGGCGCCTCGGCCGCGGGCATGACCTGAACCTTCAACGTCCAGCTCGGGTAATCGCCCCGTTCCAAGGCCGCATACAGCTCGTCCTGGAGATAGGTCGGATTCTCGCCGCCAATCCGCGCCGCCTCTTCCGAGGTCAGGCATTCGATGCCCTGGTCGGTCTTGAAGTGGAACTTCACCCAGAACACTTCACCCTGCTGGTTCACCCACTGGTAAGTATGGGAGCCAAAGCCGTCCATTTTCCGCAGGCTCGCCGGAATACCGCGATCCCCAAACAGCCAGGTGAACTGGTGCGTCGCCTCTGGCGAATGGGAGAAGAAATCAAACACGTTCTCCGCTTCCTGCCGGTTGCTATAGGGGTCAGGCTTCTGGCTATGGATAAAGTCCGGGAACTTGATTCCATCTCGGATAAAAAAGGTCGGCGTATTGTTGCCCACCAAATCCCAGTTACCCTCTTCCGTATAAAACTTCACCGCAAAGCCACGAGGATCACGCTGGGTATCCGCTGCGCCCCGGGAGCCGGCCACTGTGGAAAATCGAACGAACAGCTCCGTACGCTTGCCCACCTCCGACATCATTTTCATCTTGGTCCACTTGACCACATCCGGATTGGTCACCTCGAAGTAACCATGGGCACCGGCACCCACGGCATGCACCACCCGCTCAGGAATCCGCTCTCGATTGAAGCGCGCCAGCTTTTCAATCAAATATGCATCCTGCAACAGAACAGGACCATTGACACCGGCGGTCTGAGAGTTCTGGTTGTCAGCAACAGGAGCACCTGAAGCTGTAATAAGTAAGGGACGCTGTTCCATAGGAAACTCCTGGTGATCATTAAGCTACGAGCAAACTATAGCTTTTTACGATCACATCCAGGAATTTGATTATTTCTATAAATTACATAGCTCGTTTCTATAGTCGAAACACAGCATCCGCTTTTGGCGGTTAGTACTCACGAACAAGTAAGGAAGCCCACGGAAGTGATGTTTGGACTTTTCCCCGACGCCCGAAAGCAGGGATCATTGACCGGTGTCAAATTTGTTTCCCCTACACCAGCTATCCTGAAGCCATAGGGAAATAAAGGTTTTTACCTCATTCCAGTGGATGGATCGCGGTGTGGCGACGAGTGTCCCTGATCAAGACAATTCCTGTCCGTCACGCCTTTAAAGAACCACTGATCAGCGTTTTCCCAAGAGGTACCATATGAAAAAAACTACGCTAGGGTTAGCTATAGGTATCGCTCTTAGCGTCGGCGTTGCCTCTGCACAGGCAGCGAAGGTGCGTAACGAGCCGATCCAACCCATTGAGCCGGCGAAAATCGAATCTCCTGCCAAAGTAGAGTTGGGCAAGCAGCTCTTTTTCGATCCTCGCCTGTCCATGTCAGGTATTATTTCCTGTAATACCTGCCATAACCTGTCCCTGGGCGGCGTGGACAACCTGAAAACAGCCATCGGCCACAAATGGCGTCCGGGCCCGGTCAACTCTCCTACGGTGTTCAACTCCAGCCTGGCAATTGCCCAGTTCTGGGATGGCCGTGCAGCTGACCTGAAAGAACAGGCGGGCGGCCCCATCGAGGCGGATGTGGAAATGGCCATGCCCCACACCCTGGCTGTGGACGTGATCCAATCCATTCCCGGTTATGTGACCCAGTTCAAGACGGTCTATGGCACCGATAAAGTCGATATCGACAAAATCACCGATGCCATTGCCGAGTTCGAAAAAACTCTGGTTACGCCCAACTCCCGCTTTGACCAGTGGCTCAAAGGCGATGACAAGGCTCTGACCAAAGCCGAACTGGAAGGCTACCAGCTGTTCAAAAACAGCGGCTGCGTGGCATGCCACAACGGCCCGGCGGTAGGCGGTACCTCCTTCCAGAAGATGGGTGTTGTCGAGCCCTATACCTCTACCTCTCCCGCGGAAGGCCGCTCTGCGGTCACGGGTAAAGACGCCGAGCGCTTCATGTTCAAGGTTCCAACCCTGCGTAACGTAGAGCTGACCTACCCATACTTCCACGACGGTGAGGCCGCGACTCTGGCGGAAGCCGTAGACATTATGGGTCGCCTGCAATTGGGTCGTAAGTACAGCGACGATGAGATCGAAAAAATCGTTGCCTTCCTGAAAACCCTGACTGGCGAGCGTCCGCAGTTCGCACTGCCGCTGTTACCCGCCTCTACCGACGCCACTCCGCGCCCTGAGCCATTTAAATAACCAGAGCGCATGAGTGTGAAGAACCCGGCCCCGTGCCGGGTTCTTTGTGTTTGGCCCTTTGATTTCAATTCGTTAGTAACTAGATTAGGAACATCAGAAGCCAATCACGCCTCTGTCTGCCAGACAAGGGGTAATGAACACTCACTATCAGGAGCACAGCATGACTTCAGTCAAAGCCGTTTATGTTCCTCCCAAGGGAGGCCTGGATCGCATCACCATCGAGACCTGCCCTGTCCCATCCCCTGGCCCCGGTGAAATCACCGTCCGTATCCGCGCCAGCTCTCTGAACTATCACGACTACGGCGTAGTGACCGGCATGATGGGCCCCCAGGAAAAGCGGATTCCCATGTCTGACGGCGCCGGTGAGGTCATCGCCGTTGGTCAGGGAGTGACAGAGTTTCAGGTGGGAGATCGGGTGGTCAGTACGTTCTTTCCCGACTGGCAGAATGGTGAGTTCCATCAGGACGGGTTCCAACGAGTGCCAGGCGACGGAATCGACGGATATGCCCGGGAACAAGTGACCATGCCGGCCACCGCCTTCACCCACATCCCGGCTGGCTACACGGATGCAGAAGCAGCTACTCTGACCACGGCCGGGCTGACAGCCTGGCGGGCACTGATGGTGGATGGCGACCTGAAACCCGGTGAAACCGTGCTGGTTCAGGGCACTGGCGGTGTCTCGGTGTTTGCGCTCCAGTTCGCCCGAATGGCGGGCGCTCAAGTGATCGCCACCTCATCCAGCGATGAAAAACTGGAGCGCATGAAGGAGCTGGGTGCGAGCCAGCTGATCAACTATAAAAAGGATCCCGAATGGGGCAAGACGGTACGCAAGCTGACCAATGGCCGAGGCGTGGACCATGTGATCGAAGTGGGCGGCCCGGCAACCCTGCATCAGTCCATGATCGCGACCCGTATTGGCGGCCATATCGCCATGATCGGGGTACTCAGTGGCATCGACGCAGCCTTACCCGTGCCTCTGGCTTTGGCTCGCCAACTTCGTATCCAGGGCCTAATTGTGGGCAGTCGCCAACACCAGAAAGACATGATCCGGGCCATTGAGGCCAATGGCGTGCGTCCGGTCATCGACCGCCATTTTCCGCTAGATCAGATTGCCGACGCCTTCCGCTATCAGGAAAGTCAAAAGCATTTTGGCAAGATCTGCCTCGATATTTAAGGCACGACTCAGTGGCGGGCCCGTCCCGGGATGGCCCGCCTTTGCCATCAGCCCCTCTCATCGAGAAGCTGAATTACTGCGGCCCAGTGGGGAGCCGCCCTTCTAGCACTTCCTCCGCCTTGGCGGGATAGTTACGCACAGAACTCGTCCACTTGCCCCAGACTGTGGGGTCTATCTGATCCCCGTTGTTACCCAGCTTTTTGAGGCGCTGCTGATCCTCATCGGTCAGCACCTGGTGCGGCAGAGGCCCCAGATGGCGCACATCATCCGCACTCAGGCCAATCATCTGGCCGACACGGGCGCCGTAGTCATCATGGACAAGAAACAGGTGCCAGAGCATTCGTTCCTGCACGTCCCGCTCGCACTGATTCAAGGCATCCCCCATATTTTTCACCAGATCATCCCGCTCCCAATCCATCATCGTGTTGTAACGTCCCCGTGCCTGGACATAATCATTGCGCCGCTCAATCACGGAGCGTGTCAACCGGCCCCGTAATTCAGGAGGGTTGTTGGGCGGCTCGTTAGGGGCGGTTTGCAGGCCACCATGGATGCTGGGCTCATAGTTGACGTGGGGATTTCGATCCGGCGGGATGTCCCGGTAGTAGGACATTTGGCCGCCCAGCTGGTTAGTCTGCTGTCTGGAATGCTTGGGCTGGTTGATCGGCAATTGCAGGTAGTTAGGGCCGACCCGATAACGCTGCGTATCGGAATACGCAAAGGTTCTGCCCACCAGCATCTTGTCATCGGAGAAGTCGAGACCGTCCACCAACACACCAGTGCCCATGGCAATCTGCTCATTCTCATTGAAGAAGTCACTGACATTCCGGTTCAGTGTCATCACGCCCACGTGCCGAAGGGGGAATAAGTCTTCCGGCCAGATCTTGGTGTCATCCAGAGGATCCCACTCCAGTTCCGGATGGTCGTGGTCTTCCATGATCTGCACGTACAGATCCCACTGGGGATAGCTTCCTTTTTCGATCGACTCATACAGATCCTTGGAGGCCGACCCCAGATCATGGGCCTGAACCTTGGATGCCTCCTCGGCCGTCAGACTGGCCACACCGCATCGGGGCAAGAAGTGGTATTTCACCAGGCAGGTATCCCCTTGGGCGTTGACCATCTTGTAGGTATTCACCCCGAACCCTTCCATGTGACGATAACTGGCCGGAATCCCCCGTGGACTGAACAGGTGCGTCAGCATGTGCATGGATTCAGGTGTTTGACTCATAAAGTCAAAGATCCGATTTGGCTCCTGACGGAAGGTAATGGGGTCCGGTTTCAAGGAGTGGATCACATCCGGGAACTTAATCGCATCCCGAATAAAGAAAATGGCCAGGTTGTTTCCCACCAGATCCCAGTTCCCCTCCTCTGTATAAAACTTCACCGCAAAACCCCTTGGGTCCCGTGCCACTTCGGAAGAGTCGCGACCGCCGATGACGGTCGAAAAACGGATCGCCAACGGGGTCTTTTTACCGGGCTCCTGAAACAGCTTGGCCCTGGTATATTTGGAGGCAGGCTCATCACCAATCCTGCCGGTCACCTCCAACTCCCCATAACACACAAAGCCCCGGGCATGTACCACCCGTTCCGGTATCCGTTCCCGGTCGAAGTGACTGATCTTTTCCAAAAAGTGGTAGTTCTCCAGCGTAGCCGGTCCGCGACTTCCCACGGTCCGCTGGGATTGGTTGTTATAGATCGCATGCCCTTGCTGGTTGGTCAGAATTGGATCCCGAGGACGCTGGTCTTTGGACTCTTTCATAAAGCATACTCCCTATCCCTACTCCCACTCACACCGGGCAAGACGCTCTGCTGCCGTCTCTGCCCCCATCATTCGCGCCATTTGCTCCGCGGTCATGGCGTTCGCTCCTTGAAGGCCGGGATCGGCCCCTTCCAGGATCAACAACTCGACCATCGGCATCCGCTCAAACATGGCGGCATACATCAAGGGCGTTTTGCCGTCCGCACCACAACCATTCACCTCGGCACCACCCTGAAGCAGTGCTTGAGCAGTCGCCAAATCGCCTTTAAAAGCCACGGCTTGAAGGGGTGTTTGTCCCCGATCGTTCACCAGCTCGGGATCAGCCCCATATCTCAGCAGTGTCTTTACCAAATCCGTATGCCCATGGTAGGCCGCCAGCATCAAGAGACTATTCCCTTTGGCATCCCGGAGGTTAGGCACTAGCCCCATTGCTAACAGCCGCTCAACCTGCTCAGTGTCGCCGGAACGGATCACTTGAAAGAGCTGTTGAGCCAGTCGATAGGTTTCCTCGTCCAGTTCAGGCGCTCGGTGGGGGTCGGTATTTTGGCTCGGCATAGCATCCACTCCGGGAACCATATACCCCAGTATGCTAGGGTTCGACGCCGGAGCAGCAAAGGCACCAGAGTTTTAGGCGCAATAAATGGATTGCAGTGGCGGGAACAGAACGGGATTCATCAAAAAACAAAAAAGCCTGCAGCAGGTGCAGGCTTTTTTTGTGGCAGCAGGCTTCTTTTTAATCAGATGCCCTTAAGCGGGAACACCGTTATTAACTGAGCTGGAGGCCGGCTTGCTCGGCAGGGAGTGGCGCAGGATACGGCCAACGACCTGTCCGAACTGACGCCAGAGAGAGCCTGTGTTGTAGTGCTGGCCATAACGGGCACAAATTGCCTGCACTTCCTTGGACATTTCCGCATAACGACGGGCAGGAATCTCCGGGAACATGTGGTGCTCGATCTGATGGCTCAAGTTGCCGGACATGATGTGGAACAGCTTGCTACCGGTCAGGTTGGAGGAGCCCCGCAGTTGGCGCAGATACCAATGGGCGCGAGTCTCGTTTTCCAGAACGGACTTGGGAAACACCTCCGCATTGGCGGTGAAGTGTCCGCAGAAAATAATGGTGAAAGTCCACACGTTGCGGATACCGTTGGCCACCAGGTTCCCCAGGAACACCGGCAGGAAGAAAGGTCCGGCCAGAAGCGGGAACACCACATAGTCCTTCAGAAGCTGACGACGCATTTTGCGTCCCACCGGCAGGAAGTCCTTCTTCAGCTGCTCTTTAGTTTTCTTACCTTTAAATACATGTCCCAGACGCAAATTCTGGATCGCAACACCCCACTGGAACAGCAGTGCGAACAGAATGCTGTAGAGCGGCTGGAACAGATAGGCAGGCTTCCAGCGCTGCTCCGGGAACAACCGAACCAGGCCATAGCCGATATCCTCGTCCATCCCCCGGACGTTGGTATAGGTGTGGTGGCGGAAGTTGTGGGTTTCACGCCAGTTATCGCTGGTACCCACAATATCCCATTCGTAGGTCTTACCGTTCAGGTGAGGGTCTTGCATCCAGTCGTACTGGCCATGCATTACGTTATGGCCCAGCTCCATATTTTCCAGAATCTTGGAAATGCCCAGCAGCAAGGTTCCCAGCACCCAAGCCGGCGGGAAAGCCCCCGCAAACAGCAACAGACGCCCCGCCGCCTCGGTATAGCGAACCGCCTTGACGATGCGGCGGATATAACGGGCATCCTCTTCTCCAAGATCAGCTTTAATACGGGCACGCAAAGCATCCAGCTCGGCGCCGAATTGGTTGAGCTCTTCCGTAGAGAGGGTTCTATTTTGGACTCGTTGAGTCATGTTTTCAGATCCTTAAAATAAAATGTCTTACAGGTCGAGAGTCACATCGGTCACAGCGCTGCTGATGCACAGCCTGAGTGCCTGATCCGGTTCGGGCTCCGTATAGCCGGTCATCAAATCCCGTGTGGTTCCGCCCGTTTTGCTGCAGACGCAGGTTTTGCAAATGCCCATCCGACAGCCATACGCCGGCTGGATGCCCTGCTCTTCAAGAGCGTTTAGCAGTGGTTGGCCGACCGGCACTGTCAGGGTGCGCCCACTAAGCGCCAACTGTACTTGAACGGTCTCGCCAGCAGCATCGGCCAGGAGGTTTGTCTCTTCAGGTTCCGGCAGGGAAAAGGCTTCTTCCTTAAACTGCCCTGCTTTCGCCTGGAGTGCATTGCGGATGGTGGTTACAAAGCCCGCGGGGCCACAGGCATAGACGGTACGTTCGGCCAGGTCGGGAACCAACTGCTCAATCTGCTCCCCAGAGGGGCGTCCGGATAATTCGCCTTCCAACAGACTGGTCTCGCGGGTCAAAAAGACCTGCGCCCGAAAACCTACCTGCTGTTTCGCGAGTTCTTTCAGCTCCGCAGCAAAGCACACATCAGCCCTTGTACGGGCCCAATACAGCAACACAACATCCTTGGCCCGACCTTGGGCTGCCAAAGCGCGAGTCAAGCTGATGAGCGGTGTAATGCCGCTGCCAGCCGCCACAAACAGCCACTTGTCACAGGTGCTATTTGCCAGGGTCATCTCGCCGAATGAATCCCCAAGCTCAATAACGTCACCCACCTGGGTACGGGTGCACAGTTGGGTACTGACTTTACCCCCTTCCACCCGCTTAACGGTAATTGCCAAGCGCCGGCCTTTTCCGGGAAGGCTGGTAGGGCTGTAACTACGGGTCAGGCGAACT
>Ga0209075_1000424_pt1 | contig 40789 bp, 38 predicted proteins | sample Stecom2011_FD_187523 | JGI IMG/M metagenome (GOLD analysis project Ga0209075, IMG submission 187523) | Agricultural soil microbial communities from Utah to study Nitrogen management - Steer compost 2011 (SPAdes) (version 2) | ecosystem: Environmental > Terrestrial > Soil > Agricultural land...
GGGCAGACGGCTGGCGCTAGGTGATGAGCGGAGGGGTATCTTAAAGCAAAAACCCCGCCGGCTCTCGCCGGCGGGGTCTGTCTCAGGGCTTGCCTGGGAGGGCAGTGCCTGGGGCAGGGGGCGCGATTACATCATGCCGCCCATGCCACCCATGCCGCCCATGCCGCCCATGTCCGGAGCGGCGTCCTTCTCGTCCGGATCGTCGGCGATCATGCACTCGGTGGTGATCATCAGGCCAGCCACGGAGCCGGCGGACTGCAGCGCGCTGCGGGTCACCTTGGCCGGGTCCAGCACGCCCATCTCGAACAGGTCGCCGTACTCGCCGGTCTGGGCGTTGTAGCCGTAGTTGCCTTCGCCGCCCTTCACCTGATTCAGGATCACGGACGCTTCCTGGCCGGCGTTGGTGACGATCTGACGCAGCGGGGCTTCCATGGCGCGCAGGGCGATGGCGATGCCGTGGGTCTGGTCCTCATTGTCACCCTTGAGGTCCTTGATCTTGGTCAGCACGCGTACCAGGGCGGTACCGCCGCCAGGCACCACGCCTTCCTCGACCGCGGCGCGGGTGGAGTGCAGGGCGTCCTCGACGCGGGCCTTCTTCTCCTTCATCTCGACCTCGGTGGCGGCACCGACGCGGATGACGGCCACGCCGCCGGCCAGCTTGGCCACGCGCTCCTGGAGCTTCTCGCGGTCGTAGTCGGAGGAGGTCTCCTCGATCTGGGCGCGGATCTGGTTGACGCGGGCCTCGATGTCGCCCTCGTCACCGGCGCCGTCGATGATGGTGGTGTTCTCCTTGGACATGGTCACGCGCTTGGCGGTGCCCAGGTGGTCCAGGGTGGCCTGCTCGAGGGTCAGGCCGACTTCCTCGGAGATCACGGTGCCGTTGGTCAGGATGGCGATATCCTGCAGCATGGCCTTGCGACGGTCGCCGAAGCCCGGAGCCTTGGCGGCGGCGACCTTGACGATGCCGCGCATGGTGTTGACCACCAGGGTGGCCAGGGCCTCGCCTTCGATGTCCTCGGCGATGATCGCCAGGGGCTTGCCTGCCTTGGCGACGGCTTCCAGCACCGGCAGCAGCTCGCGGATGTTGGAGATCTTCTTGTCGACCAGCAGGATGTAGGGGTCTTCCAGCTCGACCTGCATGGTGTCCTGGTTGGTCACGAAGTAGGGCGACAGGTAGCCACGGTCGAACTGCATGCCTTCCACGACTTCCAGCTCGTCCTCGAAGCCACGGCCTTCGTCGACGGTGATGACGCCTTCCTTGCCGACCTTCTCCATGGCCTCGGCGATGATCTCGCCGATGCGCGCGTCGCCGTTGGCGGAGATGGTGCCGACCTGGGCGATGGACTTGGAGTCGGTGCAGGGCACGGCCAGGGCCTCGACTTCCTTGACCGCGGCGATGACGGCCTGGTCGATGCCGCGCTTGAGGTCCATCGGGTTCATGCCGGCGATGACGCCCTTCAGGCCCTCGTTGACGATGGCCTGGGCCAGCACGGTGGCGGTGGTGGTGCCGTCACCGGCGACGTCGGAGGTCTTGGAGGCGACTTCCTTGACCATCTGGGCGCCCATGTTCTCGAACTTGTCCTTGAGTTCGATCTCCTTGGCCACGGAGACGCCGTCCTTGGTGACGGTCGGGGCGCCGAAGGACTTCTCGAGGACCACGTTGCGGCCCTTGGGGCCCAGGGTGGTCTTGACGGCATTGGCCAGGATGTCTACACCGCGGGCCATGCGCTTGCGGGCGTCGTCGGAGAACTTGACTTGTTTCGCTGCCATTTTCGATGTCTTCCTATGAGTTCGTGAACGTCTGAGGGAATGCGTGCGTTGCCGGGGCTCAGCCCTCGACGACGGCCAGGATGTCGGATTCGCTCATGATCAGGACCTCTTCGCCGTCGATCTTCTGCTTCTCGACGCCGAAGCCATCCTTGAAGATGACGGTATCGCCGACCTTCACGTCCAGCGGACGCACGTCGCCGTTCTCGAGAATCCGGCCGTTACCGACGGCGAGCACTTCGCCACGAGTCGGTTTTTCCTGGGCGTTGCCCGGAAGCACGATGCCGCCAGCGGTTTTCTGTTCTTCCTCAACGCGACGGATGACGACGCGATCGTGCAAGGGACGGATGTTCATTGCTCACGTTCTCCTGATAGTTCTCATGGCCGGGGTACCCCGGCGGTTTGGTTCATCTCCCTCCAGGCTCGGCCTGCAGGGGGGAGGCGACGGGCGCCTTCCGTGTCAATGGTGCGAAGACCGCACCGAAACCTGTTGCTGAGCGATAAGTGGGGCTGGCCGAAGGGCTTTCAAGGCCCCGTATCAAAATTTTTTCATCGGTTCCGGTCGTCCCGGGAAATGAAGTCGCCCTCCAGGGGGCCCTCCCGGCCGTCGTCGGGCCGCTCCGCCTCCCCGCCGCCGTCGTTGCGGGGCCTGCCGGAGGCCTGCTGCCAGTCGGCATCGGCGCCCTGGCGGGGTCCCGCGGAGGCACCGCCACCGGCGTGGACCTGGACGCTGCCCATGCGCAGCCCCAGCACCGTCAGCAGCTTGCCGAGCAGGCGCCGGGCGTCGGGGATCAGGCACAGAAAGCCCAGGGCATCGGAGACGAAGCCCGGGGCCATCAGCAGGGCGCCGCCGAAGATCAGTGCCGCCCCGGTCAGCAGTTCGCCGGAGGGCACCTCGCCGCGTTCCAGCCGCTCCCGGGCCCGGGCGAAGGTGGCCGCTCCCTCGCGCCGGATCAGGTGCAGGCCGATGAAGCCGGTGGCCAGTACCAGCAGCAGGGTGGTGAGCAGGCCGATCTGGCTGCCCACCGAGAAGAGGATGACGAAGTCCAGCAGGGCAAAGAGGGTAAAGGCAAGCAGAAAGGGCATGGGAGCTCCGCAGATGACGACTCCCCCGTAAATGGGGGCGGTGGGCGGAAACTCAAGCGTTGAGGATGGCATCTCGTCAGCTGTCGGAAACCTCCATAGAGTGTCATGAAGACAGCGCTATGATGCACTGCACAAACTCTGCTACCTTACCTGTACGTAAGAACCTCGGTGTCCAGTGCTGTGCCGCAGCGGCAGCCACGGACTCCCCCGCTGACAAGGAGCGATGATGAACCTCGACAATAGCGTGATTGCCATTACCGGAGGGGCCCGCGGTCTCGGGCTCGCCATGGCCGAGCTGCTGGGCAGCCGCGGCGCCCGGCTGGCGCTGATCGATACCGATGGGGCGACCTTGGATACCGCTGTCTCTGCGCTGCATCAGGCGGGGATCGAGGCGCGGGGCTTCGTGGCCAACGTGGCCGACGAGGCGTCGGTGAAGCAGGCCTTCGGCGATATCGCCGCCTCCCTCGGACCGGTGAGCGGCCTGGTCAACAATGCCGGGATCCTGCGCGATGCCCTGCTGGTCAAGGCGAAGGAGGGCAAGGTCGAGAAGGTGATGTCCCTGGAGAGCTGGCAGGCGGTCATCGACGTCAACCTGACCGGCGTCTTCCTGTGCGGTCGCGAGGCGGCCAGCCAGATGATCGAGGCCGGCAACGAGGGGGTGATCGTCAATATCTCCAGCATCTCCCGGGCCGGCAACATGGGGCAGAGCAACTATGCGGCCTGCAAGGCCGGCGTGGTGGCCCTGACCACTACCTGGGGCAAGGAGCTGGCGCGCTACGGCATTCGCGTGGGGGCGGTGGCGCCGGGCTTCATCGAGACCGACATGACCGCCTCCATGCGCCAGGACATGCTCGACAAGCTGACCTCCGGTGTGCCCCTGCGCCGACTGGGCCAGCCCGAGGACATCGCCCGGAGCGTGGCCTTTATCTTCGAGAACGCCTACTTCACCGGGCGGGTCATCGAGTGTGACGGCGGCCTGCGCCTCTAGGCGGGTACCATGGCCATCGCGACACGGGTGCCGCGATGGCCTGCGACCGGCCCCGGGAGCCCGGGGGCGGTCAGAAGGTGATCTGGTCCTCCAGGTTGGCGGCGGTGGCCTCGCCGATCCCGCTGACGCGGGTCAGGTCCTCGGCGCTCTCGAAGGGCCCGTTGGCTTCGCGCTCCTCGATGATGGCGGCGGCCCGGGCGGGGCCTACGCCGGGCAGCTCGGTCAGCAGCTCGGCATCGGCGGTATTGACGTTGATCGGCGCCACCTCCTGCGCCGTCGCCCCCATCGGTGCCAGGCCAAGCAGCAGGGCCAGCAGGGCAGCGGCCAGTGCACTGCGAGTCATTCCCTTCATGGTGATACCCTCTAGTTGCTGTTGTGGAAGGCTGCCCCGGAGGGGGCACCCTTCAAGCTAGCGGCTGGCGGTGGTTTGCAGTGTCGGACCGCACCCTCTCGACTTGTCATCCACTTCAGACAGAGGGCGCGGCAGTTCGCCTCGCTCACCGCGGCACCCGGCGCAGCGTCACTTGAGCGATCTCCTACGCGGCATGCTGTTTCGGGCTGATATAATGTCGGGCAGATTCCCCTTGCCTGGAGTGTGGCCCTTGTCTACCGATTCGCCCCTGATCATCGCCCTCGACTACGCCTCCCTGGATGCCGCCCTGTGCATGGCCGACCAGCTCGACCCCTCGCGCTGTCGTCTCAAGGTGGGCAAGGAGCTGTTTACCCGCAGCGGCCCCGATGTGCTGGATGCGCTCCACGGCCGCGGCTTTGAGGTCTTCCTGGACCTCAAGTTTCACGATATCCCCAACACCGTGGCGGGTGCCGTCCAGGCCGCCGCGGAGCAGGGCGTGTGGATGGTCAACGTCCACGCCGGCGGCGGGCGTCGGATGATGGAGGCGGCGCGGGAACGGCTCCAGCAACATGGCCTGTCGACCCACCTGATCGCGGTGACGGTGCTGACCAGCATGGAGGCCGAGGATCTGGCGGAGGTGGGCATTGGCGTGACCCCCGCCGAGCAGGTGGAGCGCCTGGCGCTGCTGGCCCGGGCGAGCGGCATGGACGGCGTGGTCTGTTCCGCCCAGGAGGCGGCCCGGCTGCGTGAGCTGTGCGGCGGCGACTTCCTCAAGGTGACGCCGGGGATTCGGCCCAGCTTCGCGGCGGCCGGCGATCAGCGCCGTGTGATGACGCCAGCCCAGGCCATGGCGGCGGGCAGCACCCATCTGGTGGTGGGCCGCCCCGTGACCCAGGCCGAGGACCCCATGGCGGCGCTCGCCGCCATCGAGGCGGAGCTGGCGGCGGGCTGAGGGCGGCTACTCGCCCTCGATGCCGGTGATCGGCTTGGTGGTGCCCCAGCTGCGGCAGCGGGGGCACTGCCAGTGGAGCGTTTCACCGGCATGGCCGCACCGCCGGCAGCGGTGACGCGGCAGCGCCGCGAGCAGGGTGGAGGTGTGCTGCTGCAGCAGCTGCAGCTGCTCGAGGGGTTCGCCGACGCTGTGCTGGCGGTAGAGGTCGATCAGGTAGTCCAGCGCCCCCAGGCTCGATTCCCGGTTGAGCTGTTCGCTGACCAGGTCGATGGCGGCCTGGAGCCCCTCCCGGTGTCGAATCGTCTCGGCCAGCAGGATGATCACGCTGGTGTAGGGGGTGCGCGCCACCAGCTGCTCGAGATGGCGCACTAGTCCCTCCTCGTCATCGAGCAGCCGGTAGGCGTTGGCCAGGGGCGCGAGCAGGGTGGGAGTGAAGGCCGGGTCCTGGTCGGGAATCCGCTCCAGCAGGCGGATCTCCTGGCGGTAGTGGCCGGTGTCGTGCTCCAGGGCCGCCAGCAGCAGGTTGGCGCGCACGCAGCGCGGGTCGATGGAGAGCGCCCGGCGCAGGTGCTTGCGGGCGAGGCCCGGGCTCGCCTCGAGACGCTCCTGCTCGGCCAGCTGGCAGAGCCAGTGGGCGGCGGCGCGGCGTACCTCCTCGCTGTCGCGAATCAGCTGGGGCTGGGCCACGTCCAGTGCCGCCTGCCACTCCCCCTCGCGCTCCAGCAGGTCCACCAGCAGCCGCTTGGCCGCCTGGCGCCGCTCACCGTCCTGGCAGTCACGCACCAGGGCCTTGAGCAGGCGTTCGGCGCGATCGAGCAGGCCCAGGGCGAGAAAGTCGCGAGCCAGCTCCAGCTGGACCTTCTCGCCCTGGGCGCTCGAGAGGGTGGGGCGGGCCAGCAGGTTCTGGTGGATCTTCACCGCCCGATCGGCCTCGCCGCGGGAGCGAAACAGGTTGCCCAGGGTAATGTGGGTGTCGATGGTCTCGCTGTTGACCTCCAGGGCGGCCACGAAGGTCTCGATGGCGCGGTCCTGCTGGTCGTTGAGCAGGTAGTTGAGCCCCACGTAATAATCCCGCGCCAGCTCGTTGGTCGGCACGGGATCCCTTGCCTTGCGTTCGCGGCGGCCGAGCCACCAGCCGATGGCGACCGCTGCCAACAGGAGGGTCAGCAGCAGGGCATCGGGCATTCTAGGGCAGTTCCTTCAACTCCTGCACGCGCAGGCGGTCCAGCTCCTTGCGCTGCTGCTGGTTGTGGCGCTGGGCGCGGGTCAGCAGGGTGCGCAGGCGCAGGTAGACGCCGCTCATGGCCAGCATGCCGAGCAGCACGCCCACGGCCAGGGAAGCGAGCAGCCAGACGGACAGCGAGGCCGCGGGCAGCTCCAGCCAGATCAGGTTGAGCGGAATGGCCTGCTGGTTGTTGACGGCAAACAGGATGCCGACCAGCAGGACGACCAGCAGGATGATGGCCAGGATGAGGCCTTTGAGCCAACGCATGCGGTGGTGTCCCCTGTGAATGGAAGAGAGTAGTGGCTGGAGCGACGTCAGTAGCCCAGGGCGCGGCTGGCGTCCACCTGCTCGCGCAGCTCCTTGCCGGGCTTGAAGTGTGGCACGAACTTGCCGTCGAGCGCGACCGGTTCGCCGGTCTTCGGGTTGCGTCCGATACGCGGCTCGCGGTAGTGCAGCGAGAAGCTGCCGAAGCCCCGGATCTCGACGCGCCCCCCTTCGGCCAGGGTGTCGGTAATGTCATCAAGGATCAGCCGCACGGCGGCCTCCACCTCCTTGATCGACAGCTCCGGCTGTCGCATGGCGATCTGTTCGATCAACTCGGACTTGGTCATCGACATTCTCCGTGTGCGGTGCCTAACCGGCATGCCTGCGCTGTTGTTTTTCAAAGCATACTCGGCAAGTCCCGATAAAACAACGCACTACGACCATCGGCCACGAGGGACAGCAACGGCTGCCGTGACGAGTGGGCTCGGGTATACTGGAGCGATACTTCATCGGACAGGCGAGGTCGACCTTGAACGAGCAATCACCCCGGGATGCGGCACAGCGCAAGCGGCTCTACTGGCACTCACGGCGCGGGATGTGGGAGCTGGACCTGCTGCTGGTGCCCTTCCTCGAGCAGTGCTATGACGACCTGGGCGAGGATGACCAGGCGGCGTTTCGCGAGCTGATCGACGAGGAGGACCAGGACCTGTTCGTATGGCTGATGCGCCGTGAGTGGCCCGAGGAGCCGCGGCGCCGGCGTATCGTGCAGCTGATCATCGAACATGCCGAAAGCGCCGATAGCGTTGGGCATCGCCCCGTCTAGACTCTCCCTCCTGCTGCACGTCTTGCTGGCCGCCCAGGTGGCCGGCATAGCGCTCCTGATGGCGCCCCTCTGGCTGGGCGCCTCTCTCTTTGCGGTCATGCTGGCCGTGACCCTGTACGCCCTGCGCGGGCGCCCCCGTGGCACGCTGAGGGCCCTGCCCCTCGCCGACGACAGCCTGCGCTGGGAGTGGCAGGACGCCGGTGACGCCGCCTGGCGCCCCGTCGTCCTGCGTTGCGACTACCTGGGGCCCTGGCTGATCGGGCTGCGGCTGGATGGTCGGCGACTCTGGCTCTGGCCGGACAGCAGCAGCGCCGCCTCCCTGTGGCAGCTGCGCCGGCTGCTGGTGCAGCAGCGGCCGACCTGAGCCTCGGGCAGGCCCGGCAGCGGCGACGGCGGGCGTTCAGAAGCGAGGCAGGTCGTCCAGATGGATGCGCGATGGCCGCGGGGCTCCCGGCGCGTGCCCCGGGCAGTCGGGGTTGTAGTGCAGGCCGCGGGACTCCCGCCGCCGCGCCGCGCAGGTGACGGTCAGGCGCGCCAGGCGCAGGGCATGCCACAGGCTGGCGAGGGCAGCGGTCGGACGTGAGTTCGCCACCAGGGGGGCGAGGCGTGCGTGCAGCGCGGCCAGCGCCTCGGCGGCCTCCTCGAGTCCGGCGTCGCGACGCACGATGGCCACTCGGGCGCTCATGATGCGTCGCATCTGTTCGCGGATCTCGACCAGCTGGGCCTCGTCGACGGCACCTTCGCCCCGGGGGGCGGGCCGCAGCGGGGCCGCTCCCTCGCTCGGGGCGGTTTGCTGGCTCAGGGCGGCGGCACAGCTGCGCGCATAGACCAGGCACTCCAGCAGGGAGTTGCTGGCCATGCGGTTGGCGCCATGGAGGCCGGTGCAGGCCACCTCGCCGATGGCGTGGAGGTTGGCCACGGTGGTGGCGCCACGGAGGTCGGTGGTCACCCCGCCGCAGCTGTAGTGGGCGGCGGGCACCACCGGAATGGGCTGCCGGGTGATGTCCAGGCCGCGGGAAGCGCAGTGGGCATGGATGGTGGGGAAGTGGTGACGGATCGCCGCCTCGCCCAGGTGGCGAATGTCCAGCAGCACGTGGTCGCTGCCGGTGCGCTGCATCTCGGCATCGATGGCCCGGGCCACGATATCCCGCGGCGCCAGCTCGGCGCGGGGGTCCAGCGCCGGCATGAAGCGTTCGCCACGGACGTTGAGCAGCCGGCCGCCCTCACCGCGCACCGCCTCGCTGATCAGGAAGGGGCTCCCCGCCGGGTCGTAGAGGCAGGTGGGGTGGAACTGCTGGAACTCCAGGTTGCTCAGCTCGGCGCCCAGCTCCGCCGCCATCATCATGCCCTCGCCGCTGGCCGGATGGGGGCTGGTGGTGTGGCGGTAGAGGCCGCTGGCTCCGCCGGTGGCCAGCACGGTGTCTCCGGCCGGCAGCTCGTGGAGCCGGCCCTCTTCATCCAGGCAGCGGGCGCCCCGGCAGCGGCCCTCCTCGTCGGTGATCAGGCCGATGGCGGTGAGGGTGTCCAGGATGCGTATGGCCGGATGATCGGCCACGTGGCGCTTGAGGGTCTCCATCACCGCCTGGCCGGTGGCGTCGGCGGCGTGGATGATGCGCCGGGCGCCGTGCCCTCCTTCCCGGGTCAGGTGATAGGGATAGCCGGCCTCGGGGCTGGGGTCGGGCGTGAAGGGCACGCCCAGGGAGAGCAGCCATTCGATGGCCGCGGGGCCCTGTTCCACGGTGAAGCGCACCGCGGCCTCGTCGCACAGGCCGTCGCCGGCCACCAGGGTGTCGGCCACGTGGGCCTCGAAGTCATCGCTGGGCGAGAGCACGGCGGCGATGCCGCCCTGGGCCCAGCGGCTGGCGCCGCGGTCGTCGCTGGCCGGGCGCAGCAGGGTCACGGGACGATGCTCGGCGACCTCCAGGGCCAGCACCAGGCCGGCGACGCCGCCGCCGATGGCCAGCACGTCAGGGTTTGCGTGACGCATCTTCTGCTCCTTTGTTGGCGCTGGCGCGCAGGCCCCACTTGCGGCCGGAGGCGCGACGAAGTCGACGGCTGGGAAGGCGGCTCAGGCCGCCCAGGCGCAGCACCAGTCTGGCGGTCAGGCGGGCCAGCTCGCGATTGAGCCACAGGTAGCCGCTGGGGCTGAACAGCACGCGGCCGCTGGCGTTGCGGGCAGTGGTGGCCAGCTCGGCATGCTGCTGAAGGTCGAACTGACTGACCGTAACGACGATGTCCTGGCCGGTGCGGACCTGAAAGGCGAGGGCGTCCAGCTCGCGGGCGAGTCGGTGCTGCTCCTCGCCGAGGCCGGTCATGGCCTCGATGCGGTCGTGGCCGTCCCGGGTGGTCCAGCGCGTCTCCAGCAGCAGCTCGATGGTGGAGAGCATGCGGCGCTGGAGGGAGATGATGTCATCGAGTTCATTGCGCCGCAGGCGGCCTTCGCGGTGAATGGCATCCACCAGGCCGCGCTGCTTGACCAGCGCCGAGCTGGTCGCCTTGAGCAGGGCCTGGGTATCCAGGTCCATGGAGGTCGAGGCGGTGGTGTGGGCGTGGAACAGACTGGCCATGCGCTCCAGGTTCTCGGCCAGCATGAAGCGCATCATGTCGGTGGCCTTCTGTGGCAGTACCAGCAGGGTGACCAGGATGCCGGCCAGGGTGCCCAGCAGCACATTGAGGGCGCGCCACAGGGCGATGTCGAGCTCGTGACTGCCGTCGCCCATGACCAGCAGCAGACTGATGACGAACATCAGGCCGCTGTAGCCGTGGCGGTTGCTGAAGGTCAACCAGGTGGCGATGCCGATGGCCAGCAGGCTGCCGAGAGGGATCAGGGGGCTGCCGGTCGGCGGCAACATGATAAACGAAAGGCCGGTGCCGGCGCCGAGCAGGGTACCAAGCAGCCGCTGATGCCCCTTGTCGAGCACGCCGCCGATATGGGGAAGATTGCCCATCACCATCACGGCGCTGACAAGGGCCCAGCTGGAGTGGGGGATCTCGAACAGGTGGATGATCAGATAGGTGGCGGCCAGGGCGACAAGAATGCGCACCACGTGAAGGGGGCGGCGGAAACGATAGGTGAAGAAGGGGTCGCGCAGGGGCGGCAGTATCATGGTGCGAGGCCAGAGAGAAGCACCGCTGGGGTCCGGGCGAAGAGTAGGAAGACTGGTGCCCGGAGCCGGGCTCGAACCGGCACGGTGTCGCCACCGAGGGATTTTAAGTCCCTTGCGTCTACCAATTTCGCCATCCGGGCGGCACGGTGTCGAGCTTCGAAAAGGGGAGTGGAGGCTGGAGTCGGAATCGAACCGGCGTACACGGAGTTGCAGTCCGCTGCATAACCACTCTGCCATCCAGCCTCATCGAGTCATGAATATCTTTCGTCGGAAAGATGGAGCGGGAAACGAGATTCGAACTCGCGACCCCAACCTTGGCAAGGTTGTGCTCTACCACTGAGCTATTCCCGCCTGACTCGAGAGCGAATTATACGGATAAGTTGGTGACTGTCAAGCGCTTTTGCACCGGAACGCGAATCGCCTACATGGAGCTGCTCAGGTGGGGCCAGGCGGCCCGCAGATAGAGCGCCATGGACCACAGCGTCAGGACTGCCGCCAGGTAGAGCGTGGCCACCGCCAGCAGGGCGATCGGGGTGCCGGGGGCGAAGGCGAGCAGCAGGAAGATCGCGACCATCTGCAGGGTGGTCTTGACCTTGCCGACCCAGGAGACCGCGACCTGGCCGCGCTTGCCCATCTCGGCCATCCATTCGCGCAGCGCCGAGATGACGATCTCGCGGCCGATGATCACCAGCGCCGGCAGGGTGAGCCAGACCGCCTCGTAGCGCTCGATCATCAGGGCGAGCGCCACGGCCACCATCAGCTTGTCGGCCACCGGGTCGAGGAAGGCGCCGAAGGGCGTCGACTGGTTCCAGCGCCGAGCCAGGTAGCCGTCGAGCCAGTCGGTGATCGAGGCCAGGGCGAAGAGCGCGGCGGCCAGCGGCATGCTCCAGGAGAAGGGGAGATAGAAGAGCACCACCAGCAGTGGAATGAAGGCAATACGGGCCAGGGTGAGGAGGTTCGGGATATTCATCGGATGCTGCGTGTCCTTGCCGGTGGGGTGGTGCCGAGGCGCACCCACATTCTATCCCCCTTGGGCAGGATCATCCATGCAGGGCGCGATGAATCGCCTCGGCCAGGGCGTCGCTGATGCCGGGCACCCGGGCCAGCTCCTCGCGGCTGGCCTGCCGGACGCCCTGCAGGCCGCCGAAGAAGCGCAGCAGCTCCCGGCGGCGCTTGGGGCCCACGCCGGGGATGCCCTCCAGGGTGGAGGTGCGCCGAACCTTGTCGCGGCGGGTGCGGTGGCCGGTGATGGCGAAGCGGTGAGCCTCGTCGCGGATATGCTGGATCAGGTGCAGCGCCGGGGAGGCGCTGTCCAGGTCCAGGGTGCGCTCCACCGTCTCCAGGAAGAGCGTCTCGAGGCCCGCCTTGCGGGTGGTGCCCTTGGCCACGCCGAGCAGGATGATCCCGGTGGTGCCGAGCTCGCCGAGCACCTCCCGGGCCATGTTGAGCTGACCCTTGCCGCCGTCGACGACCAGGATGTCGGGGCGCTGCCCCTCGCCCTCGGCCAGGCGCCGGAAGCGCCGCGTCAGGGCCTGGCGCATGGCCCCATAGTCGTCGCCTGCCGCCACCCCCTCGATATTGAAGCGGCGGTAGTCGGACTTGCGCGGGCCGTTCTCGTCGAACACCACGCAGGAGGCCACCGTGGCCTCGCCGTGGCTGTGGCTGATATCGAAGCACTCCAGGCGTGCCGGTGTGGCCTCGAGCCCCAGGGCATCGCGCAGGGCCGCGAAACGCCGGGTCAGCTGGCTCTGGCTGGCCAGCTGGCCGTCGAGCTGCTGCTCGGCATTGGTGATCGCCAGGGACTTCCACTGGGCGCGGTGGCCGCGCACCTGGTCGGTGAGGCGTACCTGGCGGCCGGCGCGCTCACCGAGGGCGGCGCCGATGAGCTCACGCTCCTCCAGGGGGTGGCTGGTGATCACCTCCCGCGGGATCTCGCGGGGCTGGCCCAGGTAGTACTGGCTGACGAACTCGGCGAGCAGGGCCTCCGGGGGGAGGTCCAGGCCGTTGGTCGGCGCGTGGTGGCGGGCGCCGAGCAGGCGCCCCTGGCGCACGCTGAGCACCGAGACGCACAGCGCCCCGGGGCGGCTCGCCAGGGCGAAGACATCGGCATCGCCGTCGGCGGTATCCACGAACTGGCGCTGCTGCAGCTGGCGCAGCTGCTGGATCTGGTCGCGCAGGCGGGCGGCCTCCTCGAAGGCGAGCTCGCGGCTGGCGCTCTCCATGGCCTCGGTCAACTCCCGGGTCACCTGCTCGCTCCTGCCCTCCAGGCACTGCACGGCGTGCTCCAGGTCGCGGCGGTAGTCCGCCTCGCTGATGTAGCCGACGCAGGGGGCGCTGCAGCGATTGATCTGGTACTGCAGGCAGGGGCGTGTGCGGTGGGCGAAGACGCTGTCCTCGCAGTTGCGGATACGGAAGATCTTCTGCATCAGCGACAGGCTGTCGCGCACCGCGTGGCTGCTGGGGTAGGGGCCGAGGTAGCGGCCGTCGTCGCGGCGCTGGCGGACCCGCTTGTACTCCAGGGCCGGGAAGGGGTGGCGGTCGGTGACGAAGACGAAGGGGTAGGACTTGTCGTCGCGCAGCAGGATGTTGTAGGGCGGCCGCAGCTCCTTGATCAGCGTCTGCTCGAGCAGCAGGGCCTCGGTCTCGCTGTTGGTCACCGTGACCTGGATATCCGCGATGCGTGCGACCAGCGCCTGGGTCTTGGCGTTCAGGGCGCCGCGGAAGTAGCTGGCCAGGCGGGCCTTCAGGCGGCGCGCCTTGCCGACATAGAGGGTGTCTCCCCGGGCATCGAACATGCGGTAGATGCCCGGGGACTCGCTGACGGTGCTGAGGAAGCGGCGATGGTCGAAGCTCATGGAAGACGCGGCTGGCGGCGTGACGGGAGCGCTATCCTAGCAGATCAAGCGCGGGTGCGGCCCCTTCACTCCACGCTGGCGAAGCCCTCGACCAGGCCGTGCCGCAGGCCCAGGTGCGTCAGCTCCACGTCGGTCTGCACGCCCAGCTTGTCGAAGATGCGATAGCGATAGGTGTTGACCGTCTTGGGGCTGAGGAAGAGGCGGTCGGAGATGTCGGCCACCTTCTGGCAGTTGATGATCATCATCGCGACCTGCATCTCCCGCTGGGAGAGCTGGTCGAAGGGGTTCTCCGAGGCGTCGATGCGGGACAGCACCAGGCGCTGGGCCACGTCGGAACTGACGTAGCGCTGGCCCCCGAACACGGCGCGAATGGCCGTCACCATCTCCTCGTGCTGGCTGTCCTTGCTCAGGATGCCGAAGGCGCCGGCATCCAGCAGGCGCTGGGCGAAGGCCTCCTCCAGCCAGGCGGTCAGTATCAGCACGCGGGTATCGGGCTGGGTGCGATGGATCTTGCGGGTGGCTTCCAGGCCGCCGATGCCCGGCATGCGGATATCCATCAGCACCACATCGGGGGAGAGGCGGCGGGTCTCGGCGATGGCGTCCTCACCGTTGGAGGCTTCGCCCACCACGCGGATCGCTTTTTCCGCATTGAGCAGGTGGGCGATGCTGGTCCTTACCAGGTGATGGTCGTCGGCAATCAGTACCCGGATCAAGGCAGCGGCTCCTGAGAAAGTTGGCGGTCAAGGGTAGGGTGTGGAGGGATGAGGTTCCCTTGGAGGAAAGGGTGGCACAACTCGGACCGGGGGGGAAAGTATTCCTTGGCCTCGGGTGCGGGGGTTTGTGTCTGAGGGGGTTGACGTCCGGGGGTGGCTTGCGTATTATTTGCCTCGTTCTCGCAGGGCGGGGACAGTGTGGGGCCTTAGCTCAGCTGGGAGAGCGCAACACTGGCAGTGTTGAGGTCAGCGGTTCGATCCCGCTAGGCTCCACCAATCGAATACCGAAACCCCGGCCAGCACCTCGGTGCTGGCCGGGGTTTTTCATGTGCCTCGCATCTGCGCGGCGTCCTGGTCTGTGCGATGCTCAGGGTGGCCCGCCTCAAACGACAGGCCCCGCCGCGGCGCTAGCCGGGCGGGGCCTGGGGTGTCTCATGGGGAGGCGTTCAGGCGCAGTCGGCGGCGCCTTCCCCGAACATGTCGAACAGCAGCTCGCGACCCAGGGGGGTCAGCACCAGGCGGTTGTGCTCGTTCCAGGAGGCCGCCTCGCTGTTGACCAGCACCTTCTCGCAGGTCTGCCACTCGGTGGTGGCGCTGGCGATGTCTTCCGCTTCGCGGCGGTCCAGGCCGCGGTGGGGCACGGAGACGGTTTCCAGGACATGCCCGTGGTGGTAGAGCATGGCCGCCATGTGGGATAGGCACTGACGCAGGCTGCGCTGCATGGAGGCGAGGGGGGAAGTGTCGATCATCATGTGCCGCAATTCCTTACACGCTGAATGTGCTGCGGCGCATTATACTACCAAGGTCGACACTATACAAAGGTCTAGACATCAGGAATCTAGCCGGCTGGAATGACGAAGCCACGGCGGTGGAGCGCGCCGGGGCTTCGTGGGGAGCTCTGCCCTGGGGTCAGCTCTGGACGCGGCCCAGCAGCAGAAACTCGATCAGTGCCTTCTGGGCGTGCAGGCGGTTGCCCGCCTCCTGCCAGACCACGACGCGAGGATCCTCAAGCAGGGTCTCGCTGATCTCCTCGCCGCGGTGGGCGGGCAGGCAGTGCAGGAAGAGGACATCCTCCCTGGCCCGATCCAGCAGTGCCTCGGTGACCTGGAAGCCGGCGAAATCCGCCTCGCGACTGGCCTGCTCCTCCTCCTGACCCATGGAGGCCCAGACGTCGGTGGTGACCAGGTCGGCATCGACCACCGCCTCGGCGGGGTCGTGCAGGATGGTCACCCGGTCGCCGGCCGCCTCGAGAATATCCTGGCGGGGCTCGTAGCCCTTCGGGCAGCAGACGCGCAGCTGGAAGTCGAACTGGCGGGCGGCGTTGATCCAGGAGTGGCACATGTTGTTGCCATCGCCGATCCATGCCGCGGTGCGCCCCTTGACGCTGCCGCGCAGCTCGGTCCAGGTCATCACGTCGGCGAGCAGCTGGCAGGGGTGGTAGTCGTCGGTCAGCGCGTTGATCACCGGCACGCTGCTGGCGGCGGCATACTCCTCGAGGCCCGCGTGGGAGAAGGTGCGGATCATCACCGCATCGACCATCTCCGAGAGTACCCGGGCGGTGTCGCCGATGGGCTCGCCGCGACCGAGCTGGGTGTCCCGTGGGGACAGGAAGAGCGCGTGGCCGCCGAAGTGCGCCATGGCGGTCTCGAAGGAGACCCGGGTGCGGGTCGAGGACTTCTCGAAGATCATCGCCAGGGTGCGGTTGCGGAAGGGGGCATAGACCGGGCCCTGGGCCTTCAGCTCGTTCTTGATGGTGATGGCGCGCTGGATGAGGTAGTGCAGCTCATCCTGGCTCAGGTCCAGCAGGGTCAGGAAATGGCGGGTGGCCATAGGGCGTGCTCCACGGGAAAAAACGCTCATCCTAGCCAGCCGCCGGGGGATGCGCAACGCGTGCTGTGTCAGTAGAATGGGCCATACCAAGTCCCACTGCAGAACTCGGGTATTGCCAGGCCGGCCGCCAGGGTGGCCGGTGGCAGACACCCCCCGGCTCTGCCACACCAGAAACGGAGACGTCATGAGCACCACCCTCGAGAACATCCAGCGCCAGATCGGCGAGAACCCGATCCTGATCTACATGAAGGGCACCCCGCAGCTGCCCCAGTGCGGTTTCTCCGCCCAGACCGTCCAGGCCCTGATGTCCTGCGGCGAGCGCTTCGCCTTCGTGAACATCCTGGACAACCCGGATATCCGCGCCGAGCTGCCCAAGTTTGCCAACTGGCCCACCTTCCCGCAGCTGTGGGTCGAGGGCGAGCTGGTCGGCGGCTGCGACATCGTCATGGAGATGCACCAGAGCGGCGAGCTCGAGAAGCTGATCAAGGAAACCGCCGCCAAGCACGCCGACGACGCCTGAGCCCCCCTCGGGTAGCGTCGAGCGGCAGATCCCGAGACGCAGGAAACCCCGTCGGTCATGCCGGCGGGGTTTCCTTTTGCTGGCCTGAAAGCCTCGCTCCCTGAAGCTTCCGGCTTACGGCTGCTCCTCCAACCCCTGCTCGCGCTGGGCCTGGGCCCAGCCGCCGAGGTCCTTGTAGCGATTGACCATGGCGCAGAAGAGCTCCGCGGTGCGTTCGGTGTCGTAGCGGGCGGAGTGAGCCTCGCTGTTGTCGAACTCGATTCCCGCGGCGCGACAGGCCCGGGCCAGCACCGTCTGGCCGTAGACCAGGCCGGCCAGGGAGGCGGTGTCGAAGCTCGAGAAGGGGTGGAAGGGGTTGCGCTTGATGCCGCAGCGGGACACCGCGGCGTTGAGAAAGCCGTGGTCGAAGGCGGAATTGTGGCCCACCAGCACCGCCCGGGTGCAGCCGTGGGCCTTGATCGCCTTGCGCACCGGGCGAAAGATCTCGCCGAGCGCCTCGGCCTCGGCGAGGGCCACCTGCTGGCGCAGCGGGTCGTCTAGCCTGATGCCGGTGAAGTCCAGCGCCGACTGCTCCACATTGGCCCCCTCGAAGGGGGTCACATGAAAGGCGTAGGTCGAGTCGGGCAGCAGGTTGCCCTCGGCGTCCATGGTCAGGGTCACGGCGGCGATCTCGAGTATCGCATCGCGTTCGGCGTTGAAACCGCCGGTCTCCATATCTACCACCACCGGCAGGAAACTGCGGAATCGCCTTGCCAGCAGGTCGCGGGCAATCGCCTCGCTCATGCACCTCTCCTTGCGTCTTTCGGTCTCGTTCGCCCCGCCCCCGGAGCGAATCTGCGCAGTCTAGCAGGTCGGCCCCGGGGACGTCCCGCGGCCGGTATTCGTCCCGGGCGTGGCGCGCTATACTGAGCATTCTGACGCACTTTCCCCATTCGTTTTTCGAGGAGCCCCGAATGTCCGATGTCAAGAAGGTCGTGCTCGCCTACTCCGGTGGCCTGGACACCTCCGTTATCGTCAAGTGGTTGCAGGAGACCTACAACTGCGAGGTGGTGACCTTTACCGCCGACATCGGCCAGGGCGAGGAAGTCGAGCCGGCGCGCGCCAAGGCCCAGGCCCTCGGCGTGAAGGAGATCTACATCGAGGACCTGCGCGAGGAGTTCGTTCGCGACTACGTCTATCCGATGTTCCGCGCCAACACCATCTACGAGGGCGAGTACTTGCTCGGCACCTCCATCGCGCGGCCGCTGATCGCCAAGCGCCTGATCGAGATCGCCAACGAGACCGGCGCCGACGCCATCTCCCACGGCGCCACCGGCAAGGGCAACGACCAGGTGCGCTTCGAGCTGGGCGCCTACGCCCTCAAGCCCGGCGTCAAGGTGATCGCCCCCTGGCGCGAGTGGGACCTGACCTCCCGCGAGAAGCTGATGGCCTACTGCGACGAGCACAGCATTCCCGTGGACTTCTCCAAGAGCAAGAAGAAGTCCCCCTACTCCATGGACGCCAACCTGCTGCACATCTCCTACGAGGGCGGCATCCTGGAGGATCCCTGGGCCGAGGCCGAGGAGGAGATGTGGCGCTGGAGCGTGTCGCCCGAGGCGGCCCCGGACGAGCCCACCTACGTGGAGCTGACCTATGAGAAGGGCGACATCGTGGCCTTGGACGGCCAGCCGATGAAGCCCCACGAGGTGCTCGAGACCCTCAACAAGCTGGCGGGCGCCAACGGCATCGGCCGCCTCGACATCGTCGAGAACCGCTACGTGGGCATGAAGTCCCGCGGCTGCTACGAGACCCCCGGCGGCACCGTCATGCTCAAGGCGCACCGCGCCATCGAGTCGCTGACCCTGGATCGCGAGGAGGCCCACCTCAAGGACCAGCTGATGCCGAAGTACGCCGAGGTGATCTACAACGGCTACTGGTGGAGCCCGGAGCGTCGCATGCTGCAGGCCGCCATCGACGAGACCCAGAAGAACGTCTCCGGCGTGGTGCGTATCAAGCTCTACAAGGGCAACGTCATCGTCGCCGGCCGCAAGTCCGAGCAGTCGCTCTTCGACGAGTCCATCGCCACCTTCGAGGATGACGCCGGCGCTTACGACCAGAAGGATGCCGAGGGCTTCATCAAGCTCAACGCCCTGCGCCTGCGCATCGCCGCCGGCAAGGGCCGCCAGCAGGCCTGATCGGGCCCCGCTGATGCCTCGTCGACGCCGGCCCCGTGCCGGCGTCGTCGTCTCCAGAGGTCGTCCGTAGAGAAGGGAGACGCGACCATGTTCAGGAAACTGTTGTCCGGCCTGCTGGGGGGTGGTGAGAAGCCCCCCTCCGGCACCCCGGCCGCCGACCCGGTGGAGTACCGGGGGTACCAGATCATCTCCGAGCCCGACGAGCAGGGTGGGCAGTATCGCGTGAGCGGCTGGATCCGCCGGGTGAGCCCCGAGGGCGAGGCGCAGGAGCACCGCTTCGAGCGCTCCGACCTGGTGCCCGGCCGGGAGGCCTGCGATCAGCTGATGGTCAGCAAGGCGCGGCGCTTCATCGACGAGGTGGGCGACGGGATGTTCCCGCCCGGCTAGCCGGGCCGGCGCGCCATTCCCCTTTCGGCCAAGTGTGCAGCGGCCGCTGCCTCGTTACACTGGATGGGTCCTTCCTGTTCGGAGTCGCCATGCGCCTGCTGCACCGTGCTTCCCCCTGGCGCACCCTCTTCGCTGCCGACCCGCTTCCCGACCCGGCGCGGCTGCCGCCGCTGCTGGCGCCGCTGCGCGATGCCCTTAGCGAGCTCGGGCCGACCCCGAACCTTCCCGATGCCCACGCCTGGCAGCCTCGGCTGGTGGAGGCGCTGATGCGCCTGGACCTGCCGGCCTGGCGGGTCAGCCAGCTGATCAGCGACCACAACGCCTGGCTCTACCGGCGGGCCATCCAGCTGGCCCTGAGCGAGATGCAGGGACAGGGCTGGGGCTCGCCGCCGGTGGCCTACTGCGTGATCGTGATGGGCTCCGGGGCCCGTCACGAGAGCCTGCTGGGGCCGGACCAGGACAACGGCATGATCATCGCCGACTACCCGGACAGCCGGCACAGCGAGGTCGACGGCTACTTCCAGGCCCTGGGCGAGCGCTTCACCGAGCGGCTCGACCGGGCCGGCATTCCCCTCTGCAGCGGCCATGTGATGGCGCGCTGGCCCATGTGGCGCAAGCGCCTCTCCGAGTGGTGCGAGCAGCTCTCGCTGTGGACCGCCGACCGTCGCGTCAAGCGGGTGCAGCAGGCCAATATCCTCCTCGACTTCCAGTCGGTGCACGGCGAGCAGGACCTGGCCGAGGCGCTGGCGGACCAGGTGGTCCGGCTGATGCCCCGGGCCGGCCTGTTCCTCGACGAGATGGGGGCGCTGCTCGACGAGCAGCCGGTGGCCCTGGACCGCTTCGGGCGCCTGTCCGGCTCGGTGGAGGGGGCGCCCCACGAGCGGGCGGTGAACCTCAAGCACCAGGCGGTGCTGCCGCTGGTGGCGGCCACCCGCCTGCTCTGCCTGCGCCACGGCGTGAGGGATGTCGGCACCCGGGAGCGGCTGGCGGCGCTGGTGGTCGAGGGGGTGCTGGGGGCGGAGACCTGCCGCGCCCTGACGGCGACGCTGGAACGCCTCCAGCAGCTGCTGCTGGAGGAGCAGTGGCATGGCCTCAGGGCGGGGCGGGCCGCCGACGGCTGGGTGGACCTCTCTCGCCTGGGCGAGGATCAGCGACTGCTGCTGCGCCACGACCTGCAGCAGATCCGCGCCTTCAAGCGTCGGGCCCGCCGGGGCTAGGAGCCCGGCGCTTCAGGGGGTGCCTCGGGCAGCTCCATGGTCAGGCAGGCGCCGCCCAAGTGGGGGGCGTCCTCCACCCAGAGGCGCCCGCCCAGGTGGGCGACGATGCCGCGGCTGATGGGGAGCCCCAGGCCGCTGCCCCGGGGCCGGCCCCGGACCTGCTCCGGGGACTCGCCGGGGCGCTGGATCTGGTGGAACTTCTCGAAGACCCGCTCGCGCTCGTCGTCGGCGATCCCCTGGCCGTTGTCCTCCACCGAGAGGCGGTAGTGATTCTTGTGACGGGCCAGGCGCAGCATCACCTTCGGGTCGTCCGGGTCGGCGAACTTGCCGGCGTTGTCGAGTAGATTGATGATCACCTGCTCCAGGCGGTCCGGGTCGCCCACCACCGCCGCCGCCGCCACCTCGATCTGCACCTCCAGCGCCACCCCGCGATCCTCCTGCATGTGATGGACCGCATCCACGCTGTGGCGGGTCAGCTCCACCAGGTCCAGCTTCTGCGGGTCGAGGGTGAGGCGGCCGCTCTCCAGGCGTGCCAGGTCGAGGATCTCCTCGATCAGCCGCGAGAGCCGCTGGCTCTCCTTCACCACCACGTTGAGGAAGTGCACCCGCTTCTCCTCGGGCAGGTCGCCGCTGTCGCGCAGGATCTCGGCGAAGGCGCGGATCGAGGTGAGCGGCGTCCTCAGTTCGTGGCTGACCATGGCCACGAACTCGTCCTTGAGGCGGTCCAGCTCGCGCAGGCGCTCGTTGGCGGCGCGCAGCTCCTCGCTGGCCCGGGCCAGCTCCTCGGACTTCTGCTCCAGACGGCGGTTGACCTCCAGGGTCTCCGAGGTGGTGTCGAGGATGCTCAGGATCGACTCCAGGTCCAGCGCCTCGCCGCGCACCACCGAGTTGATCAGCACCCGCGCCGAGGCGTTGCCCAGCGCCCCCGAGAGCGCCTGCTCGGCCCGGGCGATCAGCTCCGGCGGGGCCGGCTGATCGTTGGTGAGCTCATCCCCGGGATAGCCGGCGAAGACCCGGGCGGTGGCGCCCGCGCCCAGGTAGCGGTCGAGCAGCGAGCGCAGCTCCCCGCGGGTGGTCTGGCCGTGCCACAGGGAGGTCTCCATCAGGCTCGGGTGCATCGCCTCGGTGAAGAGCGCCGCCTGGGTCTGCTCCAGCGGTGACTGGCGGGTGAACAGCGAGATGCCCACCAGCAGGCCGACGTTGGCGGTGAGGCTCCAGAGCAGCGAGTGGGAGTAGATGTCCCAGCCCTCCAGCCCGAACATGGCGTAGGGCCTGAGCCAGGCGAGGCCGAAGGGGCCCGTGTTCAGGAAGGCGTCGTCGAGCCATCCGGACTGGGCGAAGCCGGGAATCAGCAGGGTCCAGGCCCAGATCAGGGTGCCGGCGATGAGCCCGAGGGCCGCGCCGCGGCCGGTGGCGCCCCGCCAGTACATGCCGATCAGCATGGACGGAGCGAACTGGCAGGCGGCGGCGAAGGAGACCAGGCCGATGGTGACCAGGCTGTAGGAGTCGCCGATCAGCGCGTGGTAGAGGTAGCCCAGCAGCAGAATCAGCACGATGGCGACCCGGCGTATGCCGAGCAGCCAGCCGGCCAGCTCGCCGCGGCTGCTCAGGTGCAGGTGGCGGGAGCGCAGCAGTAGCGGCATGATCAGCTGGTTGCTGACCATGGTGGAGAGGGCGATGGTCTCCACGATCACCATGCTGGTGGCGGCGGAGAGCCCGCCGATGAAGACCAGCAGGGGGAGGCCCTCGAAGCCCGCCGAGAGCGGCAGGGTCAGCACGAAGCTGTCCGGGTCGCCGGCGGAGAGCAGCATGCCCGCCATGGCGATGGGAATCACGAATATGTTGATGGCCAGCAGGTAGAGCGGAAAGAGCCAGGTGGCGCGCTTGATATGGCGCTCGTCGACGTTCTCCACCACCAGCACCTGGAACTGGCGGGGCAGGGTGATGAAGGCCAGGAAGGCCAGCACCAGCATGCCCATCCAGCCGCTGGCGCCGCCGGGGATGGCGTCGAGCCCCATGGCGCCGACCAGGTCCGGGGTCGCCGCCACCTGACGGAAGAGGTCGCCGGGGCCATGGAAGAGGCCGAAGACCACGAACAGCCCCACCGAGAGGAAGGCGACCAGCTTGATCAGCGACTCGAAGGCGATGGCGGCCACCATGCCCTCGTGGCGCTCGCTGGCGTCCAGGTGGCGGGTGCCGAAGAGGATGATGAAGACCGCCAGCACCAGGGCCACCCAGAACGACTTGTCGACCCAGAAGGCCTCCTCGGCGATGCTCAGGTCCGGCGCCTGGGGGTAGTTGACCAGCACCGCATGGCTGACGGTGATCGCCTTGAGCTGCAGGGTGATGTAGGGGGTGATGCCGATCAGGGCGATCAGCGCCACCAGGGCACCGAGGCTGGAGCTCTTACCGTAGCGGGCGCTGATGAAGTCGGCGATGGAGGTGATGCGCTGGGCGCTGGCGATGCGCACCATCTTGCGGATCAGGAAGGGGGCCATCAGCATCGCCAGGGTCGGGCCCAGGTAGATGAGCAGGAAGCTGGGGCCGAACTGGGCGGCCCGCCCCACGCTGCCATAGAAGGTCCAGGCGGTGCAGTAGACGGCGATGGAGAGCGCGTAGACCGTCGGCGAGCCGATCAGGGAGCGCCCCTGTTCGGCGCGTCGGTCGCCCCAGGCGGCGATCACGAAGAGCAGCGCCAGGTAGCCGAAGGCGACGCTCAGCACCACGGCATCGGTTCTCATCGCGCCTCCCTGCTCATGGTCGCGTCCTCCTCAATCGCCCGAGCGGTGCTCGAGCAGCCAGGCGGCCAGGCCGATCACCACCCCCCAGACCACGAACAGGTAGAGCGGCAGCCAGGAGGGGCCGCCGGCGGGCCGGTCGAAGACCAGCACCAGCGGCGGGGTGAAGAGCAGCGTGGCCAGCAGCACCAGCGCGGTGAGCCGCTCGCCCAGGCGGGGCGTGTTCATGCCGGCCTCCGCCGGCGATGCGGTGTCGTATTCATGAGGCGCAGGCATCCTCCCGGGTCAGGGCGCTGTTCTGCAGGGCCAGCGCCTGTTCCAGGGTCTCGATGCCCCGAGCCTCCAGGCGCGGCAGCAGGGAGAGCCACAGCTCGGCGGTCACCCGGGCGTCGCCCAGGGCGGTATGCCGCGTGCCCGGCGGGAAGCTCAGATCGTAGCGGTCGGCCAGGCTGTCCAGGTCGTGGCCGTCGAGGCTGGCATCCAGGGCCCGTGAGATCAGCAGGGTGTCGAGCACCGGCATGTCCAGGGCCACCCCGGCCCCCGGCGGCTGCAGGGCGAGCAGGTCGAAGGCGGCATTGTGGGCCAGGATCACGGCCTCGCCGACGTAGTCGCGGAAGCGCGGCAGCACCACCGGCAGCGGCGGGGCGCCCGCCACGTCGGCGTCGGTGATGCCGTGGATGGCGGTACTGGCCGGCGGGATCGGCCTGCCGGGATCGACCCGCACGTCGAACACCTCGCTGGCCAGCAGGCGAGCGTTGACGATGCGGCAGGCGCCGATGCTGATCACGGTGTCCCCCCGGCGCAGCTCCAGGCCGGTGGTCTCGGTGTCGAAGGCGACCACCTCCAGGGCGCGCAGGGGGCGGGCCGCCAGCTCGGCATCCGGGGGCGGCAGGTCGGCGATACCGAAGTCGTGGAACTCCGGGCGAGGCTCGGTAGCCGGGCGCGGCGCGCCGACCCGCTCGGTGGCCGGCAGCGGCAGGCGCAGGCGGGCGTGCTCGCCGTCGGCATCGGCCAGGCTCCAGGCGTCGCTGGCGTGCTGGCGCAGCACGTCGGCGACCCGGGGGCCGAGGGGAAGGTCGTCGAGGCGCTGCTGCTGCCACTCGTTGAGCTGCCGCTCGCCCAGGGGCGAGCCCTCCCAGACCAGGTCCAGGTAGACCCGGCGGTTGCCCAGGCACACCTCGCCCTCCAGCTCCCCGTCGCCGACATGGCTGCGCAGCCCGTCGAGCAGCGAGTCGAGCAGCACCAGCAGGGCGGTGGCGTCCCCCTTGAGCCAGGCGGGCATGCCCACCGGCACCACGCGCTGGGTCGGGTCGGCCTGGCGCTCGTTGAGGGCGGCCCAGAGGTCGTTGGACCAGAGCGGGACCAGCCGCTCCCCCTCCTGCTGCATGCGCTCCACCAGGGAGGCGAGCTCCTCGATATCCTGCCCCAGCGACCGGCTCTCCTCGTCGATCACCCTCTCCAGGCGGCCGCGCATCTCGCCGGAGGCGCCGCGTAGGGTGGTCAGGGCGTCGGCGGCGCTGGTCAGGCTGGCGCTGTGCCGGCGAAGCCGGGGAAGGCTGTCGAGCAGCTCGGCTCGCGCCCCCATCTCGCTGGTCCAGGCCGCCGTGGTGTCGGTCAGGGTGAGCAGGGACTCCCCGTGGCTGCCGGGCACCCGGCGCAGCACGGCACGCAGCCAGCGCTCGCCGCAGGGCACCAGGACCTCCCGGGGGGAGCCGTCGCCCGGCAGCTGCCCCAGCGCATCCTGCAGGCTCGAGGCGGGCAGCAGCGCCTCCAGGCGCTTGCCCAGCCCCAGCCCGTGGTGCCCCTCGAACAGCGTCTCGGCGGCCTGGTTGAAGAGCAGCACCCGGCGGTGCTGGTCGCAGAGCAGCAGCGGGGTGTCGAGCACCTGCAGCAGGGTCTCGAGCTCCTGGCGGATGCGCGCCGCGCTGCGGGCGCCCTCGGCGTGGGCGGTGGCCAGCCGGCCGCGGTCGGCCCGCCAGGCGTCACGTACCCGCACCAGGTCCGGCCCCAGGCTGCGCAGCCACCCCTCCGGCGGATAGTCGTCCCGGGCATCGGGGTTGGCCACCAGGCGCGCCAGCTGCACCTGGAGGTGGCGCAGCGGGGTGAACAGCTGGCGCTCCAGCAGCAGGCCCACCAGAAAGATGGTGCCGCCGCCGGAGAAGCAGCCCAGCCAGAGGGCCAGCCGGGCCAGCCCCTCAGGCTTGAAGAGGGTGTCGAGCCAGAGGGCAAAGGTGGCGCCGCCGAAGATGCTGACGCCGCTGAGCAGCAGCCACAGGCCGATCAGCCGCTGGCGTCGCGGCAGCCCGGGAAGTCGTTTTGCCATCAGGAGACCTCGGCGAGCAGCGCCTTGACCTTCTCCACCAGCGCCTGGGTGGAGAAGGGCTTGGTGATGTAGTCGTCGGCGCCCAGCGCCAGCCCCTTCTCGCGCTCCACCTCGCGGCCGTGGGCCGTCAGCATGATGATGGGCAGGCGGGCGTGGTCGGGGTCGGCGCGCAGACGCTCCAGCACGTCGAAGCCGCTGATACCCGGCAGGCTGATGTCGAGCAGCACGAGATCGGGGGCACCCTCGGCGACGCGCGCCAGGGCGCTCTCGCCATCCTCGGCGGTGACCACCTCGAAGCCGGCCTGCTGCATCAGAAACTCCAGCGACAGGACGATATTGGGCTCATCGTCCACCACCAGGACCTTGGCCATGGCCTTCTCCATTGATTTGTCATTGTCATGTTGTTGCTGGTCAGTCTAGTGGCCGGCCGAGGCGCCGCAAAGGCGACCTTGGACGGACGCCAGGGCCCGGCGACGCGGCATGGCGCCGCAGGCGAGGGGGGCTCCCGCCCGAGGCGGGAGGGCGTGGTGCGACGAGACGAAGTGGTGCAACAATGGGGGAGGCGCAGCCTAGCGGCCGCTCTCGTCCTGGCCAGCACCCCGCGAGGCGGCGCCGAAGGGGCCGAGCCAGAGCCAGACCTGAACCACCACCAGCAGCGGCAGCAGCCAGAGGGGGGCACCGGTTGTGCCGACCAGCAGCCGATAGATGACGAAGCCGATCACCCCGGCCGCGAGGCCGACCAGGGGGAAGAGCAGCGGGCGCCGATAGCCCGGCCGCCGGGAGAGGCGATAGAGGGTGCCGACGAAGGCGCCGAAGGCGGCGGTCATGGCCAGGGGGATAAGCAGATGCTGCATGGTGGTCTCGTATGATGGCTGAAGGCGGGTGGCTGGATGCGTCCGGTTTGGCTGCCAGCCTAGAGGGGGGCGCTGCCGGCTGGCTCTGCGACTTTAGTCACGCGTTGAACAGTGAGGCGCGCTTTGTCATGGACTTGGCCTATACAAGGTAAGACCATTGGACCCGGTGCCGCCTGCCAGCGCGGTACCGTCTCCCACACATCCCTGTTCCACCCTAGGAGTGCGCCATGAGTGCCATCGTCATCCTGGTCCTGGGTCTTGCCGCGATGGCGGCCGGGTACTTCCTGTACTCGAAGTTCATCGCCGAGAAGATCTACCGACTGGATCCCGACTTCAAGACGCCCGCCCACGAGTATGAAGACGGCGTCGACTTCGTACCTACCAACCGCTTCGTGCTGTGGGGCCACCACTTCACCTCCGTGGCCGGGGCCGCGCCCATCGTGGGGCCGGCCATTGCCGTGATCTGGGGCTGGGTTCCCGCCTTCCTTTGGGTGGTGTTCGGCACCATCTTCTTCGCCGGCGTGCATGACTTCGGCGCCATCTGGGCCAGCGTGCGCAACAAGGCCAAGTCGGTCGGGGCGCTGACCGGCGACGTGGTCGGCAAGCGTGCCCGCAGCATCTTCATGATCGTCATCTTCCTGGTGCTGCTGATGGTCAACGCGGTGTTCGCCGTGGTGATCGCCGGCCTGATGATGAACTTCTCCAGTGCCGTGGTGCCGGTGTGGGGCGCCATTCTGGTGGCCCTGGTCATCGGCCAGATGATCTATCGCCGCAAGATGAGCCTGCCGATGGTCTCCATCGTCGGCGTCGTCGCGCTCTATGCGCTGATCGGCATCGGTCCCTCGGTGCCCCTGCAGATGCCGGCGGAAGTCGCGGGTGTCTCGGGTAACGCCATCTGGATCCTGCTGCTGTTCGGCTATGCCGCCATCGCCTCGCTGCTGCCGGTGTGGGTGCTGCTGCAGCCCCGTGACTACATCAACGGCCTGCAGCTGTTCGTCGGCCTGATCATCCTCTACGGCGCCATCGTGCTGATGAACCCGACCATGGTGGCCCCGGCCTTCAACGACAACGTGCCGGCCGGCACCCCGTCGCTGCTGCCGCTGCTCTTCGTGACCATCGCCTGCGGCGCCATCTCCGGCTTCCACGGCCTGGTCTCCTCCGGCACCACCTCCAAGCAGCTCAACCGCGAGACCGATGCCCGCTTCGTCGGCTACTTCGGCGCCGTGGGCGAGGGCATGCTGGCCCTGGCCGCTATCCTTGCCGCCACCGCCGGCTTCGCGACCCTCGCCGACTGGGAGGCGATGTACACCGCCTTCGGTCAGGGCGGCGTCAACGCCTTCGTCGAGGGCGGCGCCTTCATCATCCACAACGGCCTGGGCCTGCCCGAAGCCACCGCGGCGACCCTGCTCACCGTGATGGCGGCGCTGTTTGCAGGCACCACCATGGATACCGGCCTGCGCCTGCAGCGCTACATCTTCCAGGAGTGGGGCGAGATCTATAACCAGGCCTGGATGAAGAAGCCGGCTGTCGCCACCCTGCTGGCGGTGGGCAGCTGCCTGCTGCTGGCCTTCGGTGCCGGCGGCGCCGATGGCTCCGGTGGCCTGATCATCTGGCCGCTGTTCGGCACCACCAACCAGCTGCTGGCCGGCCTGACCCTGCTGGTGATCACCGTGATGCTGGTCCGCCTGCGTCGCCCGATGTGGTACACCCTGGTGCCCCTGGTCTTCCTGCTGGTGATGACCATCGCCGCGCTGCTGATCCAGCTGCGAACCTTCTTTGAGCAGAGCAACTACTTCCTGCTGGTGCTGGACATCGTGGTGCTGATCGCCGCCATCATGGTGGCCATGGAGTGCGCCTCTGCGCTCAAGCGCTCCCGCGCCGAGATGGCCGCCGAGCAGTAGTGAAAGGAGTGACCCATGAACGACGATCATGATCGCGGTCATGATCCTCGTCTCGAACGGATTCGGGCCTGGCTTAGCCAGGCCCGTTTCTTCGCGGAGGAGGTCTACTCCTCCCGCTACCGGGGCGCCATCGCCCGGGCCCGCCGAGACGAGGACGACCTCTTCATGCTGCTGGTGTTCTCCGAGATGATGGGGGTGCCCAACCCGGCGGCCTACTACACCCTGGAGCTGCAGCCGCTGCTGCTGGAGCGTTTCCACGACTGGCACCGCCGCATGGGCATGGAGCGCTCGCCGCTGGACCATTTCAAGTGCTGCTGAGACTGCTGAGGCTAGCGTGTTCTGGTGGGAGCCACGCTTTGCGGGGCGAAGGGAGGCCGAAGGGCTCCTGGGCGTTATTAGCTTACCTAGGCAATACCGCCGGGCGGCTTCGCCGCCATTCGCCGGGCGGAGCCCAGCTCCTACCAGTAACCTTCAGTGCCGGTGGCTGGTGCCATTCGCAAGGCGGAGCCCAGCTCCTACCAGTCGCCCCAAGCATGGGAAGTGGAGTTTCATATGAAGGAATTATTGAACAAACGCCTACTCTGGGTGGGCGGCAAGGGCGGGGTCGGCAAGACCACCGTGGCCGCGGCCCTGGCGGTACTGGCGGCGCGGCGGGGCAGGAAGGTGCTGGTGGTCTCCACCGACCCGGCCCACAGCCTTGGCGACGTCTTCGACCGGGAGCTTGGCGACATTCCGCGCCGGCTGCTGCCCAACCTCGATGCCATGGAGATCGACCCCGACGCCGAGGTGGAGGCGCACCTGGCCCGGGTCACCGAGCAGATGCGGCGCTACGCGGCGCCGGAGATGATGGCCGAGCTGGAGCGCCAGATGCGCCTGACCCGGCAGTCGCCGGGCACCCAGGAGGCGGCGCTGCTGGAGCGGCTGTCGCGGCTGATCACCGATGACGAGGCCGACTGGGACCTGATCCTCTTCGACACCGCCCCCACCGGCCACACCCTGCGCCTGCTGACCCTGCCCGAGGCCATGGCCGCCTGGACCGACGGCCTGCTGGCTCACAATCGCAAGTCGGAGGAGCTGGGCAAGGTCCTCTCGCACCTGACCCCCAAGCGCGGCCGCGACGTGGCCACCCCCTTCGACGATCCGAAGGAGAACGAGCTCGCCGACCTGGACGACAAGACCCGCGACGTAGCGAAGACGCTGATCGAGCGTCGGCGGCTCTTCCACCGGGCGCGGCGGCGCATCGAGAACGCCGAGGAGACCGGCTTCCTGTTCGTGCTGACGCCGGAGCGGCTGCCGATCCTCGAGACCGCTCGTGCCGTGGCGACCCTCGAGGAGGCTCACGTGCCGGTAGCCGGCACCCTGGTCAACCGGGTGATTCCCGAGGATGCCGACGGCGAGTTCCTGCGCGCCCGCCGCGAGCAGGAGGCGACCTACCTGGCGCGCATCGACGAGGTGCTGGGCCACCTGCCGCGCCCGCGGCTGCCCTGGCTGCCCACCGACGTCCAGGGCATCGCGATCCTGGAGGCGCTGGCCGACCGCCTGGAAGGGCAGGGCTTCTAGCCGCCCCTGGGCCGCGGCCGGGTCATGTCCCGGCCGAGCCGCGGCGGTGCTCCAGCAACGCCTCGCGCACCCACAGCACCCCGCGGCCCAGCCACTCGTGCAGGGCGCGGGTGCTCTCGTTGAGGTGATAGGCACGGGGGATCCAGCCGTGCAGCCCTGGCGGCGGGGCGCTGGCGAACTCCGTCGGTGCCGGCACCACGGCCAGACCAGCCCGTTCGAACTCGGCGATGGCCCGCGGCAGGTGCCAGGCCTGGGAGATCAGCGCCACCCGCTCGATGTTGGCGTCCGCCAGCATGGCGGCGCTGAAGCGTGCGTTCTCCGCGGTGTTGCGGCTCTCGCCCTCCAGCCAGCGCACCGGCACCTCGAAGACCTCGCGCAGTGCCGCGGCCATCAGGCTCGCCTCGGCGCTGTGCTCGTCGTGGACCCGCCCGCCGCTGACCAGGATCGGCAGTCCGCTGCCCCGATGCAGGTGGGCGCCATAGGCGAGCCGGCGCCAGGTGGGATTGGAGGGCGCGTCGCCCCAGCCGAACTCCGGGGCGAGGTAATCGCGCCCGCCGCCCAGGATCACGATGGCCTGGACGCCGCGCAGCGAGGCGGGGCCGGGCAGTGGCGCCGGCTCCAGGCCCTGGCGCAGGGCGTGGCTCGCTATCGGGGTGGCGAGCACCAGCAGGCTCGCCAGCCCCAGGGCAATCAGCAGACCGCCTGTCAGCCGTCGGGCGCCGGCAGCGAGGCCGGCGAGGATCAGCAGGGCGTTGATGACCGGCGGCAGCAGGAGATACTTCAGCGCTTCCATGTAGTGAACTCGTCGGGGGCTGCCGCCAGTCAATCAGGCTATAAGGGTCGATGCCAGCCTTCAGTCGTCAACGGCTGCCCGGCTACAGCTCGGTCTTCTCCTTGAACTCGCAGAGATCCTCGATCACGCAGCTGCCGCAGCGGGGCTTGCGTGCCACGCAGGTGTAGCGGCCATGCAGGATCAGCCAGTGGTGGGCGTCCTGGCGGAACTCCTTCGGCACGTGGCGCAGCAGCTTCTTCTCCACTTCGACCACGTCCTTGCCCTTGGCGATGCCGGTGCGGTTGGAGACCCGGAAGATATGGGTGTCCACGGCGATGGTGGGCTGGCCGAAGGCGGTGTTGAGAATGACGTTGGCGGTCTTGCGGCCCACCCCGGGCAGCGCCTCCAGGGCGGCACGGGTCTCGGGGACCTCGCCGCCGTGCCTGTCGACCAGCAGGTGGCAGGTCTTCATCAGGTTCTCGGCCTTGGTGTTGAAGAGGCCGATGGTCCTGATGTGCTCCTTGAGGCCGTCGATGCCGAGCTCGATGATCGCCTGGGGGGTATTGGCGACGGGGAAGAGCCTGGCCGTGGCCTTGTTGACGCCCACGTCGGTGGCCTGGGCGGAGAGTAGCACCGCCGCGAGCAGCTCGAAGGGGGTCGTCCAGTGGAGCTCGGTGGTGGGCTCGGGGTTGTGTTCGCGCAGTCGCGCGAAGATCTCGTAGCGTTTCTGGGCGTTCATGGGGTTCCGTATTGGGTTCTTCGCACTAGCGTAAAGCAGCGTTGTGGGAGGGCGGCTCTGCCGCGCGAATGGCGCCGAAGGCGCCTTGCAGGTGGTGCCCTGACTGTTTTGATCACCGCCAGGAGGCCTGCGGCCTCCATTCGCCCGGGGAAACCCGGCCTCCCACCACGCTTCGCCAACTGGCACATGCCAGCTTGTGATGAACCTTTTTCACCTGCTCTGCGGTCTGTCGCCGGCACTCCTTGAGAGGTGCAGACTCTAGGGGTTCTCCAACGCGCTTCTGGCTTCTGCCAGCAGCCGCTCGGCCTCGGGGAGCTGGGCGCGGGCGGTGGCTTCTGCTTCGGCGTCACCGCGGCGCCGGGCGCTCTCCAGCTGCTGCTGCACGCGCTTGAGGGCTTGCTCGGCTGCCTTGACCGCCATCTTGCGCTGGCGCTTCACGACCGTGTTCCCCGGGGTGGCAGCAGCGCCAGTGCTGTCGGCGCTCCGGCGCTGCTGCATCAGGCGCTTCTGGCGCTCCAGGCGCTTGTCGCGGGCCTCCCGCGCCAGGCGCGCCTGGCGGGCGCGGTGGCGACGGCGACCCAGTTCGGCGCGCCGTGCCAGGTAGGCGTCGCGCTCGGCCTCGCTCTCGGCGGCCTGCCAGGCGGGGTGGGGCACCAGGTCGATGCAGTCCACCGGGCAGGGGGCCACGCAGAGCTCGCATCCGGTGCACTCATCAACGATCACCGTATGCATGCGCTTGGCCGCGCCGAGGATGGCGTCCACCGGGCAGGCCTGGATGCACTTGGTGCAGCCGATGCACTCGGCCTCGCGGATCACCGCGGCCAGCGGGAGCTGGGCGGGCTCCGCGAGGGACTGTACGGGCTGGCCGGTCAGCTCGGCCAGCCGCGCGAGGGTCACCTCGCCGCCCGGCGGGCAGCGGTTGATGGGCTCGCCCTCGGCGATCGCCTCGGCATAGGGCAGACAGCCATCGAAGCCGCACTTGCCGCACTGGGTCTGGGGCAGCAGGGCATCGATGGCCTCGATCAGGTCACGGCGACTCACGGTGGCTCAGGTCACCCGCTGGCCGGGCTCGGCGCCGGTGTCCGGCGAGAGCAGGTAGATACCCTCGTCGTTGGCCGAGGCCAGCACCATGCCTTCGGAGACACCGAAGCGCATCTTGCGCGGCGCCAGGTTGGCGACCATCACGGTGAGTCGGCCCTCCAGCGCTTCGGGGGCGTAGGCGGCGCGGATGCCCGAGAAGACCGTGCGGGTCTCGCCGCCCAGGTCCAGGGTCAGCTTGAGCAGCTTGTCGGCCCCCTCGACGTACTCCGCCTTGGCGATCCGCGCGATGCGCAGGTCCACCTTGATAAAGTCGTCGAAGGAGATCTCGGGGGCGATCGGCTCGTCGGCCAGGGGCCCCTTGGGGGTCTCCTTGAGTTTCTGTTCTTCCACCAGGTCCTCCTTGGACGCCTCGATCATGGCGTCGATCTTCTCCCGCTCCACGCGGGTCATCAGCGGCTTGAACTTGGCGATCTCGTGGTTCAGCAGCACCGCGTGGCGGCTGTGCCAGTCCAGCGAATCGAGCTTGAGGAAGTCGCGGGCGCCCTCGGCCATGGCCGGTACCACCGGGGCCAAGTAGACCATCAGCTGACGGAACAGGTTGATGCCCACCGAACAGATATCCAGCACCTCCTGCTCGCGGCCCGCCTGCTTGGCCAGCACCCAGGGCTCGGCGTCGGCGATATAGGTATTGGCCTCGTCGGCCAGCTCCATCACCTTGCGCATGGCGCGGCCGAACTCGCGGGCCTCGTAGAACTCGGCGATCTCGTCCCCGGCGGCGATGAAGCGCGCCACCATCTCCGGCTCGGCGCAGTGGGCCGAGAGGTTGCCGCCGCCCAGCTTCTTGACGAAGCCGGCGCAGCGGCTGGCGATGTTGACCACCTTGCCGACCAGGTCGCTGTTGACCCGGGCGGCGAAGTCCTCGAGGTTGAGGTCCAGGTCGTCCACGCGGGAGGTGAGCTTGGCGGCGAAGTAGTAGCGCAGGTACTCCGGGTTCAGGAAGTCCGCATAGGTGGCGGCCTTGATGAAGGTGCCCCGGGACTTGGACATCTTGGCCCCGTTGACGGTGACGAAGCCGTGGCAGTTCACCGCCGTGGGGGTGCGGAAGTCGGCGCCGTGCAGCATCGCCGGCCAGAACAGCGCGTGGAAGTAGACGATGTCCTTGCCGATGAAGTGGTAGACCTCGGCGTCGCTGTCCTTCTGCCAGTAGCTGTCGAAGTCGATGCCTTCGCGATCGCAGAGGTTCTTGAAGCTGGCCAGATAGCCGATGGGGGCGTCCAGCCAGACGTAGAAGTACTTGCCCGGGGCGTCGGGGATCTCGAAGCCGAAGTAGGGGGCGTCGCGGGAGATGTCCCACTCGTTGAAGCCGGCCTCGAACCACTCCATCAGCTTGTTGCGGATCTGGGACTGGACGTGGCCGTCGTTGATCCACTCGTGCAGGAAGTCGGCGAAATCCGGCAGCTTGAAGAAGTAGTGGGTGGAGCTTCTCACCTCGGGTGTGGCGCCGGAGATGGCCGACACCGGGTCGATCAGCTCCGCCGGGGTGTAGGTGGCGCCGCAGGCCTCACAGTTGTCGCCGTACTGGTCGTCCGCCTTGCACTTGGGGCAGGTGCCCTTGATGAAGCGGTCGGCCAGGAAGAGCCCCTTGACCGGGTCGTACATCTGCTCGATGTCCCGGGTGGCGATATGGCCCTTGTCACGCAGGCGGGTGTAGATCAACTCGCTGAAGTGGCGGTTCTCGTCGGAGTGGGTCGAGTGGTAGTTGTCGAAGGCCACGCCGAAGGTGGCGAAGTCCGCCTGGTGCTCCTGGCTGACCCGGTCGATCAGCGCCTCGGAGGTGATGCCCTCCTGCTCGGCGCGCAGCATGATGGCGGTGCCGTGGGCGTCGTCGGCGCAGACGTAGTGGCACTCGTGGCCGCGGCTCTTCTGGAAGCGCACCCAGATATCGGTCTGGATGTATTCGAGCAGGTGGCCGAGGTGGATGGCGCCGTTGGCGTAGGGCAGGGCGCTGGTAACCAGGATCTTGCGCGTGGCGTTCGTCGACATATCGGCTCTTGAGTCCCAGGGAAATCAGACGCCAGATTGTAGCCGTCTTGGCCCCTGGCTGCACCCGCGCGGTGGACTCAGGAGGCGTCGTTGTGGGGCCGGGACTCGGCCATCAGGCGGTCCCGGTCGCTGCCGGGCTGGCACTGGCTGCGGGCGCCGGGCTCCAGGTAGGGGCGCAGGATCGGCTCCATGCCCTTGAGCACCTGGACCGGCAGGGCGGAGGTGAAGCGGAAGCGGTCGGAGTCGCTGCCCGCCACGTAGGCGGTGAGGGTGCCGAAGTGGTCATCCCCCAGGAAGAACACGAAGGTGGCGGTTCGGTTGCGTGCCTCGGAGTGCACCACCTGGCCGGAGCGGGTCACGGTCTGGAAGCGGTTGTTGCCGGTGCCGGTCTTGCCGCCCAGTGCCAGGGGGGTGCCGTCCTCGAGCAGGAAGCTGCCCTGCAGGCGCCTGGCGGTGCCGCCCTCCACCACCTGGGAGAGGCTCCGGCGCAGCACGGCGGCCACCTCGGGGGGCATCACCCGGCGGGCGCGGGCGTCGTCGGGCAGGAAGCGGGTCTCGTAGGGGGTGCCCTCGGCCAGGTAGACCTCGTCGATGCGCAGGGTCGGCAGGCGAACCCCGTCGTTGAGGATGATGCCCATCAGCTCGGCCAGGGCCGCCGGGCGATCCCCCGAGCTGCCGATCGCCGTGGCCAGGGACGGTACCAGGTGGTCGAAGGCAAACCCCAGGCGGGCCCAGCGCTGGTGAAGGTCGAGGAAGGCCTCCGCCTCGAGCATGGTGCGGATGCGCACGTCCCGGGCGTTGCGGTGGCGGGTGCGCAGCAGCCAGCCGTAGACCTCCTGGCGCGCCTCGCGGCTGGCCGCCTCGGCGTCGGCATAGCTGGCGTCGGGGCGGTCCTGGAGGAAGCCCACCAGCCAGAGCTCGAGGGGGTGGACCCCGGCGATATGGCCCTGGTCGGAGAGCGTCAGGGCGCTGGGGTCGCTGCGCTCGAACAGCACGCTGGGCTGGAAGCCCGAGTGACTTCCCAGGCGTTCGGCCATGAAAGCGGTGAACCCGATGGGGTCCGCCTCGGGGTAGAGGTAGCGGTAGACCGCCGCCAGCCGTCGGGCATCCGGGCGCAGCCCGCCGAGGAAGGTGTCGAGCCGCTCCCGCGGGGCCTGGCCCTGGTACTTGCGCCAGAAGCGCTGCAGGAAGACGCGCCCCTCGCGGTCGGCGAAGCTCGCCAGGTAGTCCAGGCGGCGGGGGTCGCCGTCATCCTCGAGGAGCTGTCGCCGGTCGGCGTCCCGGTGGATGCTGTAGTTCACGAGGTCGCGCATCACGCGAATGAAGGGCAGGTTCAGCGATTCCCGCATCGCCTCCTCGAGGGTGGGGTTGCGGCCGTTGTCCTCGCGGCGGAAGTTGCTGAAGGTGTGGCGGCCGCCACCGGTGAAGAACGCCTCGTGGGGGCTCGCGGAGTAGCGCCGCTGCATGGCCTGGTCGAGCAGGGCGTCGAGGGGCAGCGCGGGGTCGGCGATCAGGCGGTCGAGTACCCAGCGGCGCAGGTGGTCCTGGCGGTCCACCGCCAGGGCGCGCAGGGCGTCTGCCGGCTGCCCGGCGTGCTGCTCGTGCAGTTCGGCGACGACCTCCAGGTAGGTGGCCAGCACCCGCAGCTTCGCCGTGGAGCCGAGCTCCAGCTTGCTGCCCTCGTTGATGTCGAAGGGCTGGCCGCCGTTGTCGGTCTGTACCCGGACCCGGAAGCCCTCCTCGCTGCGCTCGAACAGCGTGAAGCTGTAGCGGACCTCCGCGGTCTTCTCCGGGGAGAGCAGCCGCTCCCCGAACAGGCCGATCTCGCTGGCGAAGTCAGGGTCGGCGAGGTGCTGCAGGTAGTCGGTGATGGCCTGCTGCAGGGTCGGCTGGAGGGTGGTGCGGGCGGTCAGGTCCAGGCGGTCCAGCTCGTGGAGGGAGACGCCGAGAAGGCCGGCCAGGCGGGTGCGTGCCACCTGCAGGCCCTTGTCCCGGGGGACCCGGTGGGCCACCGAGCTTGCCGAGAAGCCGCGGAAGGCGAGGCGCTGCTCGAGGGCCGCATCGCGCAGCTCGGCGGGCAGTACCCCTTCGCTGGCCAGCAGTCGCAGATGGCTGTCGGTCAGCCGTTCCAGCGCCTCGCGGCCGCCATTGAGGTACCAGGTGGGGCGCCGCTGGGCGATCATCAGCGCGAGTACCTGGCGCACCGCCAGCCCCTGGCGCGGCAGCGCGTCCGGCCCGCTGAAGCCGGGCACCAGCAGGCGGTTGATCTCATCGAAGTCCGCATCGAACCAGACCCAGAGGGCATCGGCCAGGCCGTGTACCTCGCCGTGGCCGGGGGCGGCGGCCAGCGGCACGCTGTTGAGGTAGTCGAGGGCGATATCCTGGCGCGCGGTGAGGGTCTCCGGGCCGTGGCGGTAGCCGCGTACGCTCGCCGAGACCATCTGGCGCAGCTTCTCCACGGGGGTGTCGGTGCGTCCGCCGGGCGAGTGGCGGTACTTCTCGATCTGGGTGGCCAGGGTGCTGCCACCGGCCGACTGGTCGGAGACCTCCAGGGCACGGGTGACCTGGGAGAGGGCGGCGCGGGCAAAGCGCGGCCAGTCCACCGCGGGATTGGCGTTGGGCACACTGGCGTCGAGCAGCTGGCGGTTCTCGATGAACAGCAGCATCTCCAGCACCAGAGGGGGCACCGCATCGAAGTGGGGGTAGTGGCGACCCGGGTGGCGATAGGCGTAGAGGGTCTCGCCGGTGCAGCTCTCCAGGGTCAGGCCGGCCCGGGTCTTCTCGCCGTAGGGCGGGGTAAAGCCACGGCTGGCGTACTCCATCAGCGCCGGGGAGAAGCGCGCCTGGCGCTCGATTCGGAAATCGCGCTCCAACAGCCGGGACTGGAAGCTCGGCAGCCGGGTGTAGCCGAGGCGCTCGTCGAAGGGGCCGTGGCGGGGAAAGAGGATCCGCTCGCTGCGTCCGGGGGTCACGCTCCAGCCGAGCTGGGCGGCGTAGCGGGAGAGCTCCTGAGACTGGAAGCGCGAGGTGCGCGCCTCCGCCACCAGCAGGGTCGCCAGCACGCAGGTCACCAGCACGGCAAGCAGCAGCAGCCAGAGGCCGATGTGCCGCTTCCTCTTCGGTGCCTCGACCCCCAGGCCCGCCCCGGGCGGCCGTGGCCAGCCCGGGTCGAGGAGGGGTTCCTGCGGTGAGTCAAGCCTGCCCATACGCCGTCTCCACCCCGGCCTCGGGGATCCCGAGGCCTCATCTCTCAGGGTAGAAGGGTTCTGGCGTTTGGGTAGCGAAGTGTAACTATCTCGAGGCGGTGTTCCGATAGACGCCGAAGTGGGTCAGGCCGCGGTCGAGCAGGTGCAGCGCCTGCATGCGGCTCATCACCCCCTGGTCGCAGTAGAGCAGGTAGCGGCGGTCGTCGGGGAGGGCCTCGGCCCGGCTCTGCAGCTCGTAGAAGGGGATCTCCAGCTGCGGGAGCTCGGGCAGCGCAAGGGGCGCCTCGTCACGCTCGTGGGGGGCGCGGATATCGATCACGCTGATGGCCTCGTCCGCATCGAGGGCTTCGCGGGCGCTGAGCGTCAGCGGCTCGGCCGGGCCGGCGTCGGTGGCGGCCGGCGGGGCGGCGAGCTCGTCGGAGCGGGTGAGCGTGGCGGCCTCGATGGCGGCATCCAGCACGCCGAAGTCGAAGGCCGCCTCGGCCTCGGCGATCTGGTCGCGGCGCGCCCGGGTATTGGGACGGCGGGAGATGACGCCGCAGTACTCGGGCATCGTCTCGGCGAAGCGGGCGGTGTCGATCGCGCGCGCCTGGCGGATGATCTCCTGCTTGTCCTCGGTGAGCAGCGGGCGCAGCACCGGCAGTTCGCTGGCGTCATCGATCAGCGCCAGGTTGGTGAGGGTCTGGCTGGAGACCTGGGCGATGGCGTCGCCGGTGACCAGCGCCGGGACCCGGGCGCGGCGGGCGATACGCGAGGCGGCGCGCACCATCATGCGCTTGAGCACCACGCCCATGACGCCGTCCGGCACGTTGCGCAGGATCTCGGCGACCACCGGCTCGAAGGGCACCGAGATGAAGTTGACCCGGTGGGAGAGGCTGTAGCGCCGCCAGAGGTGATGCGTCACCTCGCGCACCCCGCGCTCATGCTCCGGGCCGCCCAGGTTGAAGAAGAGGAAGTGGGTCTTGATGCCGCGGCGAATCATGCGCCAGGCGGCCACCGGCGAGTCGTAGCCGCCGGAGATCAGCGCCATGGCCTGCCCCTGCAGGCCCAGCGGATAGCCGCCGAGGCCCGGCCAGCGGCGGCGGATCAGGCGCAGCCGGTCATCGACCACCTGGACCGGCACGTCCACCTCGGGGTGGCGCAGGTCGACGCTGGCGCCGGGAGCCGCCGCCAGCAGCCGCGCCCCCAGGTGGCGCTCCATGTCGGCGGAGCTGAAGTCATGCTGGCCGCGACGCCGGGCCGAGACCCGGAAGCGGCGCCCGGCGATCTCGGCCTGCCACAGGGGCGTGAGCCTGTCGGCGATCTCGTCGAGGTCGTGAAAGCCGACCTCCTCGACCACCTGGACCTCGTGGATGCCCGGGATGCGCGTCAGGCGCTGCTGAAGCTCCGCCCGGGTGGCGTCGGGCAGGTCATCGGGGCTGGCGACCTGCAGCGAATCCCAGCGCTCCTGGACCCGGATGCGCTCATCCAGCGGCCGTAGGGTGTTGCGCACGTTGGCGGTCAGGCAGCGGGTCATGTGGCGCCGCACGGAGCGGGACTTGATGGTGATCTCGGGGAACAGCTTGAGCAGGTAGTACATCGGGAAGATTCTGTAAAGCGTTTGTAGAAACAATTGCTTACAGTCTACCAGAAGCCGCCGGCGAGTGCCCGAAACGACGATGCCCGGCAGGGCCGGGCATCGTGACAGCTTCCGGGAGCAGGCTCAGTAGAGCGCCTGCTCCTCGTTCACCACCTCGCGCAGCAGCTCCAGGAAGAGCTTGTCGGCCTCGGAGTGCTCGGCGGGGTCTTCCGGGATATGCACGCTGGTGGTCTCGGAGATCTCGTTGGCGATCCGTACCGTGACGTCGCTCCGGGATCCCTCGGCGAGGTGGCGGCGGGCGATATCGAGGGATTGCTCGAGGATCTTGGGGTCCTGCAGCAGCTTCCTGATGAAGTCGCGCAGCTCATTGATGACCCGGGTCTTCTGAATTTCCGATGAGGACATGGCCTTCTCCTTGTCTACGTTGCCGTGCCGCAGTGGCGTGACGATAGCACGTTTGGCGGATTCTGGTGAGTGGGGGAGATGAGCCGGACCGAGGCCAAGGCAAGCCATCAATGGATAGGGTGTAATCCCTGGCTTACATCAATATTGGGGAATGTCGTCGCTGTGCCGGCCCGAGCGTGGCTGGACATATCGTCAAGGTAGATTACACTGCGTAACAAAGGATCACGACTTAAGCAGATAGTGCTTAACCTCTCCTGTGGCAACGACTACCTTTCTGGTAATCCCGCGGCCCCGAGAGAAGGGAAGGAATCACAAGGAAAAGAGAGAAAAAAGCGGGAAAGGGAGCGCCATCCGGGGAGTCGGAATCTCGCCGGCCATGTGGCCCGAAGAGCAACAACGCAAATTCCTGCCGGGACAGGCCCACGGTCAGCGCCCGGATCATGCAGAAGGGAACTATCATGTCACGCGCCAACCAGTATGCCCGCCATCGCCGCCTGGCCGGAGCCGCCCTCTTCGGCTCCGCGCTGACGCTCCTGCCGCTGGCCGCCGCGGTGGCCCAGAGCCTGCCGCCCGGCCTCGCCCAGCCCGGCTCCGCCAACCTGACCGAAGTGGTCCGCCAGGCGCTTGCCACCAACCCCGAGGTCCATGCGGCCTGGAACGGCCTGCGCGCCGCCGGCAACGACGTGGGCGTGGCCCGCGGCAACTACCTGCCGAGCATCGATGCCGCGGCTGGGATCGGCCGTGAGGACCGTCAGTACGACCTCCGAGGCAGCTACGAGACCACCTTCGCCGAGCTGACCCTGACCCAGATGATCTGGGACGGCTTCGCCACCCGCAGCGAGGTGGAGCGGCTCGACCGTGCCAAGCTGGTCCGCTACTACGAGCTGCTCGGGGCCAGCGAGAACGTGGCCCTGGAAGCGGCGCGTGCCTACCTGGACGTGAGCCGCTATCGGGAGCTAGTGCGGCTCGCCCAGGACAACTACGCCGACCACCTGCGCGTCTTCAACCAGATCGAGGAGCGGGTGCAGTCCGGCGCCGGCCGCGGCGTGGACCTGGAGCAGATCAGCGGCCGCCTGGCCCTGGCCGAGTCCAACCTGATGACCGAGGCCTCCAACCTCCACGACGTCACCGCCCGCTACCAGCGCATCGTCGGCCAGCTGCCCGCCGAGAACCTGGCGCCGGCACCCCAGCTCGACGGCCGCCTACCGCCCAGCGTGGCCGAGGCGGTCAACCTGGCCTTCCAGGGCAACCCCGAGTTCCACGCCGCCATCGAGAACATCGAGGCGAGCCGCGCCGAGCAGGCCGGGACCCGCGCCGGCTTCCAGCCGCGCCTGGACCTGCGCGGCCGCACCGGCACCTATGACAGCA
>Ga0209075_1000425_pt1 | contig 40752 bp, 35 predicted proteins | sample Stecom2011_FD_187523 | JGI IMG/M metagenome (GOLD analysis project Ga0209075, IMG submission 187523) | Agricultural soil microbial communities from Utah to study Nitrogen management - Steer compost 2011 (SPAdes) (version 2) | ecosystem: Environmental > Terrestrial > Soil > Agricultural land...
TTATGAAGTCTCACACACGCCTGGCTATTTATGCAAATCCTCACTTTCAACTTGAAACTTCCCATTTCGCCCGTCCATCTTGTATGGAGTGGCACAATGACGGTGGGATGCGTGTTTGAAACGGGGGGGGAATCTATGCGAAATAAGGTGCAAAAAAAAAGTATTAAAAATTTAAGAAAAATCTGCAAAAATCGTGCCAAAGATGCTGGGATGCGGGGTTGAAAATTAGGATGCGATATTCTGCAAAAACTGTGCCAATAAAGCTGGAATTTGTGATGGATGTGCTTTGCAAAAATCGTGCCAAAAAATAGGCGGGGATGCGTGTTTGAAACGGGGGAGGGAGTTTTGTGAAAAGCGAGGGATGCGTGCTTGAAATGTGGGGGCTTGGAATGAAATGCTTTGCGAAAATCGTGCCAAAAAACAAGCGGGGATGCGTGCCTGGAACGGGGGGGGAATCTATGCGAAATAAGGTGCAAAAAAAAGTATGAAAAATTTAAGAAAAATCTGCAAAAATCGTGCCAGAAAACAGGCGGGGATGCGTGTTTGAAACGGGGGTGAATCTATGCGAAATAAGGTGCAAAAAAAGTTGTTTTTTTCTAAACACTAGTTTTTAATCTCTTGGGAATTTTGCGTTAGGGGGTGTCGTGGAAATCCTTTTTTTAGTTTTTAATGATTGGGTGCTAAAAAAGATTGCAACAGAACACCCGCCCCGACTCCGTGTTATAGCGGCGTCTCTATTATTTGAGAGGAGGCGGGGAACGCCCCGATTAAAATGATTGTAATATTTTAAATATATTGTCGTTTATTATAGGTAAAAGGCCTGCGACTAGTGTAAATACGGATAATAAGGCTATCCATGCTTTTTCTGTTTTTAAGATTTGGAGTTTGGGTGATTTTGAGTCTTGAGGGTCTACCCATGCACTTTTTAAGACTTGTATGTAATAGTATAAGGCGATGACATTGTTTAATACGGCAAAGACCAAGAAGCCATAATATTTGGCATGGGCTACATTTAAAAAGAGTTGGAATTTTCCTAAGAAGCCGGCTAAAGGGGGGATGCCTGCAAGGCTGAAAAGGGCGATGGCTAAGCTTATGGCTAAGAATGGGTTTTCTGCAGATAGTCCACGAAGGGAGTTAAATGAGGCACTGCGAGTGCGTTCGACGACACTGATGATAAAGAATACTGTGAAATTGGCTGCTGTGTAAACTAATAGATAATAGACGATGGCTGGTTTGGCTAGCGAGGCGGGTCCAAGTAAGGCTAAAAGGAGATAGCCTGCTTGAGCTATGGAGCTGTATGCCATAAAACGACGAAGTCGATGTTGTTTTAGTGCTCCTAAATTTCCTACAACTAAGGTGGTGCCTGCGAGTAAGGCTATGATGGGCATTATTTGTAAATGGACTTGTTTTAATGGTCCATATATTAATATAGCCATGAATGCGATAGCCACTCCCTTTGAAGTGACAGATAAAACTGCTGTGACTGGGGTAGGGGAGCCTTCGTAAACATCGGGTGCCCATGTGTGGAAGGGGAATAAGGTGAGTTTGAAGCCTATGCCTGCAAATAAAAATAGGACTGCTATCCAAAGTAATGGAGAATTGGTGTGTGAGAGACTTTGGGCGATGATGTCAGTGAAAAAGATAGAGCCAGAAAATCCGTAAAGGTAACTGAAGCCAAAGAGTTCAAAGGCGGTGGCAACGGAACCCATTAAAATAAATTTAGTGGCCGCTTCACTGCCAAGGATGTCTTTTTTGTTCCAAGCACTTAGAGCATAAAGTGGGATGGTTGCAAGTTCTAATCCCAAGAATAAAGTGAGTAAATCCGAGGCAGAGACGACTACAAAGCCCCCCAGTGTAGCGAATAATATTAAGGCTATGAATTCTGGATGCTGGAGCATGGATTTTGAGGTTTTGTGATTGGAATTGAAATAGTTTTTGGAAAGACTGATGCCCAAAAAGGCTGCAAATATTAAAAACTCTCTAATGAACAAGCCAAAGGCATCGATTTTCCATGTGGAAAATAGAAAGGGGATCTGATGATTAATGGGTATTAAATTTAGTAATGTAAAAATGACGATTAAGCCAGAGCTGGCAGCCCATCTTGGTAAACTAGAGTTTTTAGAAGTGATGAGACTTAAGAATAACACCAGAAACGCTAAGGCTAATAATAATAAATCGGGTAAAAAAGGATAAATCATGGGACTACCGCATTAAATGAGTGTAAATAGGTAATAGGCTTGAATCGATCCATTCGGATATGCCACTAGGAAAAAGACCTAAGAAAAATAAAGGGATCACAAGCAGGATGATGCTTAGTTTTTCTTTAAAATTGGCATCGATAATAGAAGGGTGACTCAAAGGTCCACTTAAAAAACGATTGGCTGATCGAAGGACATAAATAGCGGTGATGGTGATAGACAATATCGCAAAAATGCTCACTATTCGAATCCAAGAAGAGTCATTTTGAAAGGCTCCAATAAATATAGAGGCCTCGGCAATAAATCCAGATAAGCCAGGCAAGCCTAGACAAGCAAAGCCTGCAATGACAAAAGCCACTCCAATAAAAGGGATTTGTTTCATAAGGCCACTCATTTGAGTGATGTCTCTGGTGTGTGTGCGAGAATAAACCATGCCTATGGTAGCAAAAAACAGTGCTGTTAAAAGTCCGTGACTCAACATTTGAAGCACAGCTCCTCTAAAGCCCAGAAAAGTCATTGCCGCAATCCCTAAAAAGATTAAACCAAGATGTGAAATAGAACTATAAGCTGTGATGTATTTGAGATCTTTGTGTCGAATGGCAATAAAGCCAGAAAGAATCACATTGAAGATCAAGAGAAATACAATATAAGGCAAATACATTTTAGCGGCTTCGGGCATCAAATAAATAGCAACCCTTAAACAGGCGTAAGGGCCCATTTTCATCATCACTCCTGCAGCCAACATAGATACAGCGGTGGGGGCAGCTGAATGTCCGTCTGGAGACCAAAAGTGAAAAGGAAATAGAGATCCAGAAACAGCAAAACCCATAAAAAGTAAAGGGAATGCCCATATTTGTAAGCTCATGGGGAATGTGACTTGACCCAGTTCTAATAAATTCCAAGTGTTTAAGCCGGATTCTAGGTAAATCCCGATTAGAGCGGCAAGCACCATAGAAGAACCCAAAGCCAATGTGAGGCTTAGCTTTTTGCCTCCGTAGTCTTTTCTTCCTGATCCAAAACCACCTATCATGAGGTACATGCAAAGGGCTTCCATTTCATAAAACACAAATAATAAAAAGAGATCAAAACTGATAAAAACACCATAGACACTCGCCCCTAAAATTTGAATCAATGCAAAAAATATTTTAGTGTTCCCCTGCATGGACCAGCTGACTAAAATCCCCGTGAAAACCACGATAGCTGTGAGCAAAACCATCACTAAACTCAGGGCGTCGGCTCCAATAAAAAAGGAAGCCCCTATGGATTTCCACCAAAGGTGTTGAGTGACAAAATGCAAAGAAAATGTAGAAGCATCTGGTGTAGCTAATGTTGCGGTTAAATAGACTTTGATAGTTAAATACAAAGAAATAGCTAGGACAAAGGCAGCAGAAACCAGGTGGATACCTTTGATGGTAGAAGTTTTGGAACTGTGAATGGGTAAAGTGAAAAGAACAGTGAGGAATGGTAAAACCCATATAGAATTAAATAGTATAAGATCTAACATAATTACCCTTAAATTGGCAGTTTAGCGATAAGAGACCACATTAAAACACCAAAAATCATGAGGCCTAGATAAAATGGAGTCCAACCACTTTGGAGCTCTCGAACAAGGGATCCCAATTTTTGAATCACAAAAAGAAAGAGTTTAAGCAATCCCCCGATAATATAATCTTCAAAAAAGCGAATTGTTTGTGCTATGCCTTTAAATAAGAATTGTTGCACCAAAGCATCATAAATTTCGTCAAAATAAAATTGATGGTAGATCCATTTGTAGAAGCGAGGACGATTAGAAGAGTCTAAAGATTTTTGAATTTTAGCATAAGGCCTAGCATAAAAATACCATGCTAAAAAAATAGAAACTAGAACAATAAAAGAGCTTGCAAAGGGTATCCAGTCTCCTTGCATAGACTTTTCAAAAACATTTAGATTGTTGCTTCCTGGTCCATAGTACTGAAATAAGAGTTTTTTAAAAGCATATCCTCCTAAAAAAGAGGGAATAGCTAAGAGTAAGATAGGGAAACTTAGACCAAAAGATTCTTTAACATTGGCCGTTGAATTGGAACGAGGTTTTCCATGAAAGGCTAAAAAGAAAAACCTGAACATATAAAAAGCAGTGAGAGCACTTGTGACTAAAGCGAGAGCAAAAACTATAAAGTGCTCACTTTGGAATGCCGCGATTAATATTTCATCTTTGGAGAAAAAACCAGAAAAAGGAGGTAATCCAGAAATAGCTAAAACACCAATAATTGCAGCTGCATATGTCCAGGGCATTTTGTTTTTGAGCCCTCCCATTGCCTCTAAACTATTGCTATGAACAGCGTGAATCAAAGAACCTGCAATCAAAAACAGCATGCATTTAAAGAAAGCGTGTGTGAAAATATGGAAGATAGAGGCACTATAACCTAATGGGTGTATAAAAGATTCATTTTGAAGTACCACTGAAGTGACACCAAGTGCAAAAAGCATGTAACCTAGTTGACTTAAAGTAGAGAAAGCCAAAATGCGTTTGATGTCTTTTTGTGTGATGGCTATGACTGCTGCAAAAACGGCTGTGATAATGCCAAGCACCATAATAAGGTGTAAAGTACTTGGAAATAAAGCGAAAAATGGAAATAAACGAGCGACCAGATAAACGCCTGCGACTACCATGGTGGCACTATGGATTATAGAAGAAACAGGGGTTGGCCCTTCCATGGCGTTGGGGAGCCATATGTGCATAGGAAACATAGCACTTTTGCCCCAACCACCTATGAAAATTAAAATAGAGGATAAGAAAAGACCTTGAAGTTTTGAAATGCTAATAAAACCTAAGTTTATAGAACCTGAAAAATGACTGAGAGAGAGAGAATTAAGAGTTTCGAAGCTAAAGGTAGATGCGATATAACTAATGAGGACTATTCCTAATAAAAAGAAACTATCGGCAAAACGAGTCAATACAAATGCTTGCTTAGAAGCTTTGACAGCACTAGGCTTTTGATACCAAAAACCAATGAGTAAATAACTACTGATCCCCACTAATTCCCAGAAGAAAAACATTTGGAATAAATTGGAGGCCACTACTAAACCTAGCATCGAAAAACTAAATAAAGATAAAAAAGTGAAAAACCTTGAAAAAGAAGGGTCGTCTTTCATGTAGGTGAGACTGTACAAGTTCACAACAAAGGATATAAAACTCACCACTACCACCATCATTATAGAAAGAGGGTCTAATAAAAAGGCGAAATGGGCATGTAAAGAGTCTGTGAATTTTAAAAACAAATGCTCCCAAAGGATGAGCTTACCCGGAGCTATTCCACTTTGAAAATAAAAAACTGCAATATAAAGAGCACTTAAAAAACCAAATCCACTGAGAACAATAGAGACATAAGCAGCGTGTTTTTTTCGACTAGAATGGAATAACAAAGCATTGATTAAAAACGCAAGCAAAGGCAAAAAGAGACTGAGATAACTCATCAAAATAATGTTATTCATGCAAACCTCTTAAAGAATCGATATCTAAACTATGGGTTCTTCTGTACATAGCAATAACAATGGCCAGAGCAATAGCCATCTCACAAGCTGTAATGGCAATTACAAATAGACTAAAAATGGCCCCTGCACTAGCGTCTCCTTTTGAGAAATATGCAAAGCTGATAAAGTTCATATTGGCAGCATTCAACATTAATTCAATAGAGATGAGCATGGCCACAATATGGCGTCTTCGTAACAAACCAAAGACTCCAATACCAAAGAGGATAAAAGAAAGTAATAAACAATTGAGTAAGGTCATTTTTCTTCCTTTTGTTTACGAGCAATGCTCACTGCTGCAATGAGAGATGCAAATAATATAAGCCCAATGAGTTCAAAAGCGATCACAAAACCATTGCTTTGTATAGACAATAAACGAAAGGCTATGGATTTTAAAGAAGCATAATCTAAAGGAGCACTAGGAGTGTAGCTTAATAAAGAATGATTCTGAAATAAAAATCGATAAGCAAGGCCTAAAAAACTCAAACCCAAAAATGCAGCTATAAAATTTCTAGGGACTTTGGTGCTAAAGGCAGTTTCTCCTAAATGACTCGTGAGTAAAATAGTGAAAATCACAAAGATAACCACACCTCCAGCGTAAACCATCACTTGAGAAATAGCGATAAACTCTGCATGCAACATTAAATAAATAATGGCAGTTGCCACAAAAGAAAATATTAAGAAAATAGCACTTTGAAGCACATTTTTTACAAGGACAGTGGCTAGAGCTGTGGTGATAGTTAAAGCAGAAATAAAATAAAAGAATAGATCTTTAAGCTCTGTAGGAAACATTAAAAACGCCCCTCCTTTTGATTGAGGACCATTTCAAAAACATCTTTGTTTTGGTGAGAAAATTCAAATTCAGGATTCATTTGAATAGCTCCAAAAGGGCAAGCTTCTACACAAAGAGCACATTGAGTGCACGATGCCAAATGGTACAAGTAACGCCCGAGCACCATTTTTCCAGCTATGTTTTTGGTGGTTAAAATATTGATAGAAGCATTGGGGCACGCTTTTTCACAGAGTTTACATGCAGTGCATAGGTTTTCACCTTCTTTGTCTTCTATAAGTTCTAATCTCCCTCTGTAACGATCGTGCATTTTTAAAGTTTTTTTGTTTTCTGGATATTGTTCTGTCACCACACTTTTGGGGTTAAAAAAGTAACCCAAAGTCACTGATAAACCTTTTAATAGACTAATGGGTCCAGTGATGCACCGCTTTGCATATTGAGACCAATAGTTTATAAAGGTAGAAGATGATTTATTTTGTTTCATAGACTAAAAACCAATAAAAGAAATATAAAGGGCACCTAAAATCAATACAAGCAAATTGAGTGGGAGTAAAAATTTCCACTCAAAAGCCATGAGTTGATCGACTCGAGGTCGTACAAAAGTCCATCGGACTACCATATAGGCCCAGATCATGAATAAAACTTTGGCTGCAAACCATATAAAACCAGGTATTTTGATCAAAAGAGAATCTACAGACTCTATACCAAGGAGTGGAGGCAAATAACCACCTAAAAAACAAGTCACACCTATAGAAGAAGCTAGAACTATATTAATGTATTCGGCCAAGTAAAACATAGCAAAAGCGGTGCCATTGTATTCGGTGTGATAACCTCCAGTGAGTTCTTGTTCGGCTTCGGCAATATCAAAAGGAGCCCGATTTAGTTCGGCTGTAGAAGAAATGAAAAATAAAATAAAAGCTATAAAACCAAGGCCAGGAATTTTAAAAATCCACCACTGGAATAGTCCTCCACTTTGACTTTGTGTGATTTCCATAAGGCTTGCCGATCCAGACACCATCACTATAAACACAAGAATCAGTGCAAAGGAAATCTCATAGCTAATCATTTGAGCCCCGCTCCTTAAAGAGCCCAAAAGAGAGTATTTGTTGTTAGAAGCCCACCCCCCAATGAGCATTCCCAAGATGCCAAAAGCATTCACAGCAATAATAAATGGTATTCCAATGGATAAATTGACCACTTGCAAGTTGTAGTCAAAAGGAATCATAGTTAATGCCAAAAATGGAGCTGTTAAACTCAACATAGGTGCTAAATAAAAAATAAACTTGTCTGCACCAGCAGGAGCATAAACTTCTTTGAATAATAGCTTTAAAACATCGGCAATGGTTTGCAAGGTTCCTCTGTAGCCCAAGCGCATAGGACCCAATCTACATTGAATGGCAGCACACACCTTTCGTTCCATATAAATGAGTATAGGGGCTGTACCAATAGCTACCGCACAAATAGCTATAATAGATAGGAGTAAATTAACACCAAAAGCGAGTTCTGGAAAAGGGGAGATGGAGCGAACAAAATCTCCAATAGGGTGCGTTATAGAAGTATGCATCATCGGTCAATCTCCGGTATCACAGGGTCTATAGTAGCTAAAATAGAAACAAGATCAGATATTTTATGACCTTTTACCATGGTATTTAGGGCAGAAAGATTAGAAAAACTAGGACTACGAGTGTGGATGCGGTAGGGCTTGTCTCCAGAAACAGCGACTACATAAGTGCCATACAAGCCTTTAGCTGTTTCAATGGCACTATAATAGGTGCCTGCTTTTAGGCGAATGGAAGGTTTTTCCTTACTTTGATATGGCCCCTCTGGAAAACGAGCAATACACTGGTGTAAAATTTTCACTGACTCATAAATTTCTGCAATACGGACTGTATAACGGTCATATGTGTCCCCAGTATAAGTGACTGGCACATCGAAGTCTAAATCGGGATAAATACTATAAGGATCATTTTTACGAACATCGTAAGACACTCCCGAAGCTCTAAGCACGGGCCCAGAACAAGCAAAAGCAATGGCATTCTCTTTGGATAAAATCCCAATCCCTTTGGTTCGTTCTAAGACGATAATATTTGTAGAAAGCAATCGTTCGTATTTTGGCATCGTTTTTTCAAAATGCTTTAAAAAGGCTTTGACTCTAGGGATAAACGAATCTGGCACATCGTGCACAGAACCACCCGGTCTAAAAAAGTTTGTAGTGAGTCTGGAGCCTGTGATTTCATCTAAAATGTCATGGATCATCTCTCGTTCTTTAAAGCCATATAGCAAAGCAGTTTGACCCCCCAAATCGCCTCCAAAACTAGCATAAAAAACTAAATGAGAAGCAATTCGGTTGAGCTCGGCAAGCATCACTCTTATATATTCACCTCGTTCTGGCACCCCAATATCCAATGCTTTTTCAAAAGCCAAACAAACACCCAAGTTGTTTTGAATTGCAGTCAAATAGTCTTGCCTATCCGACATAGAAATATACTGCAAATAGCTCATCGATTCGGCTTGTTTTTCAATCCCTCGATGAATATAACCCAAGTGAGGCACCACTTCTACCACAGTTTCGCCGTCTAAACGAACTGCTAGTCGAAGAGCACCGTGGGTGGCGGGGTGTTGGGGGCCCATATTTACAAAAAACTCTTCACTATCCTTTTTTGAATAAGCTTCTTTAAAACCAGGAGGCAAATTTTTAAAACTCATACGGGCCTCTTCATTATATGGGGGTGAGTAAAGTCTTTTCGAAGGGGAAATCCGTGAAAGTCCTCATCCAAAAAGAGTCGTCTTAAGTCGGGATGTCCACTAAAATGAATGCCAAACATATCATAAACTTCTCGTTCTTTCCATTCTGCAGCAGGGAATAGAGGACTAATGCTTTCAAGACTTGCTAAAACAGTATTTTCTTTGGTCTCTTCTGAAATATTAGCATCTTTATCTAAAGAGATACGAACAAAAACTTTGTGTCCTTGTTCCAGATTCATTAACTGAACAATCACATCGAAGTGTGATTCCCAGTCCACAGCGGTAATATCTATTAAATAATCTAAATTTAGGGACTCGTCTTTTTTTAGGGCTTCTATAAACTTAAAATATTCGCTTGGAGGGATAGACACATCTAAAGGAAAGTCTGCTGGCCAAGTATCCAATTCAAAAGGGGAGTCTTTGAAAAGTGTAGCATGAGTAGAAATGGATTTTATTTTTGTGAAAACTTCTGAATGACTTAGCCCTAACAAGTTAGGAGTTGCTCTAGGAATTTCTGGAAAATCTGGTTTTTTAATTCGAAGTGCTTTTGGATGCTTGTAGTCTGGATTTTGTTCTTTAAATCGTTTTCTAGCCTCGGCCATCTCTAAATCTTTGATTTTTTCGAGCTCTAACCATGCTTTGTTAGCTTCTGACCAACGATCGGGGTAAGAAGTTTCGGATTTTTGGCCTTCTACCCACGGATTTCTAAAAGATTCCTTAAGAATTTTGTCTCTAAGCGTGAGCAATCCATGAAACAAAGCTTCGGGGCGGGGTGGGCAACCTGGTACAAACACATCTATGGGAATAATAGTATCGGCACCTCGAACCACAGAATAGTTGTCATAAATAAAAGGGCCTCCAGAAATAGTGCAAGCCCCCATGGCAATAGCATATTTGTGACCTGGAATTTGTTCCCAAAGCATTTGTAAAGCTGGTGCCATTCGTTTAGTGATAGTGCCAGCAATAATAAATAAATCCGCTTGTCGTGGAGAAGCTCTAAACACTTCAGAGCCAAACCTAGCGATATCGTAACGAGCCATAGAGCTAGACATCATTTCTATAGCACAGCAACTGGTCCCATAAGTTAAAGGCCAGAGAGAATTAGCCCTAGCCCAGTTCGACACATAATCAATCATATTCACAATGTGTTTTCCACCAGGAATAGGGTCTAAAACACCAGGAATCACATTCATTATTCCCATTTCAATACACCTTTTTTCCATGCATAAGCCAAAATAAAACCAATTAAAAAGATAAAAAATGAAAGTTCAATTAAAACAATATAAGGAACTAAACTAGTTTCTCCACCAGCGATAGATCTAAATTGACTTAGGATAGGAAATAAAAATAAAACTTCGATATCAAATACTAAAAACAATAACGCAAACAAGTAATAAGCCACCTTAAATTGAATACGAGCACTACCTATAGTTTCGATCCCACATTCATAGGGAGCCATTTTGTTTTTTGAGCTTTTGGTATTAAAGCCAAGTAATTTCCCGACAATAATAGCAGATGCAGCAATAAATGCACCTAAAAACAAGAAAACAAATAAAAAACTATATTCAAAAATTTCCACAAATTACCTCAATAAAAATGTTGCAAGTCTTGCAATATACCAAAAACAGTGTTTCCTATTTGAAAACGATCTTTTAAATGATTAGTCAAATCTAAAAGTTCTTTTACCATCGCTTTATTTAAAGCTAATAAGTTTTTTTGCAAATGGCTAATAAAACCAGAATCTTCTTTTTTTGTTTCCAGTTTTAATTGCATAGAAATATCTAATTCTTGAAGAATATAGTCGGTTTCAATCCTAGAAGAGATATAGCGAATGGTCGATAAAAGTTCTTGTAAAAAATTCACCATAAAAATCTCTTCTTGTAAAACACCCCATCGTTTGTCTTTGTTGTAATAGGTTAATTTGTCGTGTTTTCCATAAAATATAGCGGCTTGTGCGTATTCCAAGCAAGTGCTTAAAATAGATTCATATTTTTGAATATGCAAAGACATTTGAGAGTACCAAAGTTCTCTATTTTCAGAACTAGAAAGGTCTTCTAAGACAGGTTCCAAAGCTCTAAAAGCATAATAAACTTCTTCATAATATCGATTTCTCATTTTGCAATTAAAAGCTCTGTTTTTGGTAGAGACTTCCGCTTTTTGTTTGAGCTCCATCATGATTTTAAAACCTCTCTCACGCCTGTAATTTTTTGGATATTAGACATAATAGTTCGAACTTGCTCGTTTCGAAAAGCTTTAAAAACAACGCGAACTCGTCCAGAATATTTAACAGAAACAACACTCATTCTCTCTAAAAATATATTAGATTTTTCAAGAGTGTTTAATATTTCTATGGTAATTCCCTTTTTATTGTCTGTTTCGATGACCAAATGGGTACTAAAAGCTTTAGAAGAGCCAGTATTCCACTCTACGGCAAGCAATCTTTTAGAAGAGACCTTTTCTAGGTTCCTACAATTTGTATTGTGTACTTCTATTCCTCGTTTGGGGACAAGTACTCCTACTATCTCTTCTCCTGGAATAGGGAAACAACAAGAAGCAAAGTGTATTAAAAGATTAGCTTCTTCTCCAATTTGAATAGGCATCTGATCATTAAATCCCTTTTTATCTTTAGAGAAAAACAGTTTAAAAGAATAAGGATTTTTAATTTTTGTGGCAGAACTTTGTGATTCTATAAAACGATCCAAATCAGAAAGGGGCATTTCTCCTTGGCCAATGCGGACAAAAAAATCATGAATAGAAGTCACTCCAAAATACTTTGAAATATGATGTTCAGAAGGAATTTCAGAAACTGGTACCTTATACAATCGTAGCTCTCTTTCCCAAATTTCTCGTCCTAGAGATTTAGCTTGTTGGAGGATACTAGAGCGCATCCAGCGTCTTAATTCTTGCTTGGCTTTCACCGTTTTCACAAGATCTAGCCATTCTGGGCTAGGTTGTTGATCGGGATTTTTTAAAATATGGACTGTATCCCCATTTTTAAGGATTTTATCGACATTCACCACTTGATCGTTGATTTTTGCACCAATACAATGCAGACCCAGTTCGGTGTGTACAGCAAAAGCAAAATCCAATACAGAAGCACCTTCAGGGAGTTCAATAGAGTCACCTTTGGGAGTAGAGACGGTGATCCCACCATGCTTTAGGTCTACCCTCAAAAACTCCATAAACTCCACAGAATCCGAAATCTCATTTTGCAGTTTTGCCATTCTCTCGAGCCAACTAAGCTCTTCTCCGCTTCGTTGAGTTTCTAGCTTATAAGCCCAGTGGGCGGCAAAACCTTTTTCGGCAGTCAAGTCCATATCTTTAGTACGGATTTGCACCTCGACCATTTTATTGTCGGGTCCAATCACAGTGGTGTGCACGCTTTGGTACAAATTGGGCTTTGGAGTTGCGATATAGTCTTTGAAACGGCTTTGCAGGGGAGTCCATAGATTATGCACATAGCCCAGAGCCAAATAACATTCAGGAATCGTTTCAACTATAATCCGAATGGCAAAAATATCAAAGATATCATCTATTTGGCAGCCTCGATTGAGCATCTTATTGTAAATACTATAAATGTTTTTAGTGCGGCCTTGAATAGAACAGTCAAAATCTTCGAGAGCCATTTTGATTTGAAGAGGACCCACCACTGATTTTATATAGTTTTCTCGTTCTTCTTTACTATCCAATAAACTGGCTACTATTTTACGATATTCACCCGGGTTAATATATTGAAAAGCCAGATCTTCTAGTTCGGACTTAAAACGATACAAACCAAAACGGTGTGTGAGTGGCACATAAATATCGATAGTTTCTTGAGAAATAGCCTTTCGTTTGTCGGGTTTCATATAACGCAAAGTGCGCATATTATGAAGTCTATCTGCGATTTTGATCATGATCACTCGTGGATCTTTGGCCATAGCCGCAATCAACTTTCGATAAGTTTCTGCTTTTTGTTCAGATTTTGAGCCCTTTTGTACTGCAGAAATTTTGGTCACAGCATCGACCATAAACGCAGTTTCTTTACCAAAACGGTTAGAAATCTCATCTAGAGTGTGAGGAGTATCTTCTACTACATCGTGTAATATTCCTGCCAATACAGAAGAAATATCCAATTTAAGATCGGCTAAAATTTTTGCCACCTCATAAGGGTGTTCTGTATAGGGCATTCCACTTTTTCTAAACTGGCCTTTATGGGCCTCGGCAATAAAAATCACTGCAGATCGAAGCAAAGCCTCGTCTAAATCGGGATTTTTTTTCATCAAAACATCAATAATATGTTCTTGATTCGATTTTAAACTTTTAGATTCCATACACTTTAAATTTACTCAAAAAAAAAGAGTTTTTTATTTCAAAAATAAAAAACCCTGAGAAACTTCAAGCATGCCAAAAAATCAAACTGAATTATTACTCTCTAAAACAGCAAGAAGCACAGCCACATAATGGCAAACAGCGGCAGACAAAACAAACAAATGCCAAACAACATGGTGCCAAACCCATTTCTTATTCAGATAAAAAAGAGTCCCTAAAGTATAAATACCACCACCCACCACCACCATCACAATCACAGGGGTAGAAAGGGTATTAAAAAAAACTTTCCCGCCGACCAACAAAATCCAGCCCATAGCAATATAAATAAGCGTACTAATATACCTTAAACGGCCAGCAGACAAAATTTTAAACACAATACCAAACAAACTAAGCCCCCAAAGCACAGAAAGCAAAGTAATACCAAAACTATTCAACATATAAATCAACAAAAATGGCGTATAAGTGCCAGCGATCAAAAAATAAATCGAAATATGATCTAAAACTTTAAGAACCCGCTTCACCTCTGGCTGCACCGTAGCGTGGTAAAGCGTACTAAAAGTAAAAAGCATAATAAAGCTAAAAGCATAAATAGCAGCAGCCACAATCGCAGACGGCTTATCCACCTTAGTAGAAATAGCGGCCACCACGGGCAAACTAGCTATCCCAAATAGAATACCAAAACCATGTGTAATAGCATTGGCCATCTCCACACTCAAAGGATTTACGGTCTTTATTTTTTTACGCATACTTTTAATTTAGCAAGATTTCACACAATAAACCACAAAATAAATATAAAAGGGTTAAAATAAATTTTGATGTTATTGGGCGTTCCCCGCTTGCATGAATACACACCATTTCGGTTAAGCGGGTCGGGTGTTTCATTACAATCTTTTTATTGCGTTTACAATAGTCATTTAGAGCACAAAAAAGGATTTCCATTGCACCCCCTAACGCAAAACTCATAAAAATGATCTGCCTTTTTGAGACCCTCATTCAATTGCATATTTTAGCATATATTATGGCCTTCATTAACTGATGAATATCTTAAATAGATGCATATCCTTTTTTTTATCACTTCAAAATATGAGGGGATTAAGCACAATCTTGTCAATTTGTGATGCGAATAAATACTAAAGTATTAAATGTTAGATTTAGAAATAAATGGAATCCTCATTATCATATATCATTTATTCTTCTGTTTTAATTTTCACTCATAAAACGAATGGACTCTTTATTTCAGATATTTCATAGCTATTTTGTTTTTCTTAACATCTTGTAGTATGCTTTTATTATCTTTATTTTTATGCTGAGACGATTATTATTTATTATAGTGTTATTCACTCCAATTTGGGCTTCTCCTATAATTTCTACCGATAGAAATTTAAGCTTAAAAACTTTAGAATCTCGTTCTCTGTTGTTTGAATATCATAAAATGACAACCGTAGATTCCAAACGATCTTATTATTTCCCTCGTCGAGATTCCTCATGGAAAAAACAAGAAGAACAATCTTTACTCCATTATGGGGAAAGTCGTGGGGCTTTTTGGGCCAGTATCATCGGGGGGATAGATTATCGTGGCTCTTCTGCTTTGAATGACACCATTTTTCCAGGAGTCGATGGAGGGCTCTATTTAAGGGGTTATTTGGACTCTTTAGAATTTATGATAGACGCTCGTATCTACAATGAAAGGCACTATAGTGATAAAATAAAATCTTTTGATCGTGAGTTTTTAGAACACCAAAAAGCAGAAAACAATTCGGGTTTTGAATACACCAGTTACGCCAGATACCGAGGGCATTTTGCCTTGAACATGGGCTTTGCTCGTTTAGATTTAGCCAGAGATGCTTTGCACTGGGGCCCTGCATACTATAATAATTTAACTTTAAATCAATTTTCTGTACCCTATAACTCTATGTCTCTTGAACTGCAGCTTGGACCTTTAAGCGTGCTTAGTTTTTACGGAGATTTAATGATTTACGCAAGCAGCATGAGCGACAAAAATAAAGACAATCGACATGTTTATGGACATCGATACGAACTCGCTTTAGGGTCTTTTGTGCTAGGGGTCAGTGAATTGCAAGTCTTATACGAACTCAACCATCCATGGCTTTTTGTGCCCATAGTGCCTTTGTTTATGGAGAAGGGGAATCACCCAGAAAACTCTAATAATGGCTCCATTTCTATAGATATAGCCTATCACTTTATGAATTTTGCAAGAGTTTATACTGAATTCTTTTTAGACGACATGGAAAGCCCTGTGAGTCTCATCAAAAATGATAATATCGAAGCAAAATGGGCCTGGCTTGCAGGCTTTCAAATGGGTAAAAACTTTACTTACAAATCATATGGAGTAGAGCTCGGGCTCATTGCCGAATATTCCAGAGTAGAACCTTTCGTATACTCTCACTTCAAAGCAAACACAGCTCAAATAGCCCATCTTGGCCATCCTCTTGGAAACCAAGCTGGTCCCAATAGCCAAAACATAGATTTCAATGTGTACTCGCGCATACAAAAGCGACTCCAGATAGGCTTACACTCTAATTGGCATTGGAAAGGAACAGATTATGGAAGTGCTCTCAACGACACCACTCCAAAATCGAACCACATGAATATCCCTAAAAAATTTTTGGACGGTGCTTCCATGAAATACACCCTCTCTCCATCTATAAGTTATAGCGGTGATTTCTTTTTTTATATGTTAGAGCTTAGCTTTATTGGAGAACGAGCAGTATTCACTCGATTTGGATTTAAATGGTAATGAAAACAAAAATAAAACCCGAACTTTTAGCCCCAGCAGGCGATCTCACTCGCTTATCTTATGCATTAGCTTATGGAGCCGATGCTGTTTATGCAGGGCAGCCCGCCTTTTCTTTAAGGGCAAGAGAAAATGGATTTAAAAGCTTAGATGACTTGGCTCAAGGGATAGAAATTTGCAAAAAACAAGGCAAAAAATTTTACTTGACTAGCAATGTCATCGCTCGAAACACCAAAGTGGAAGCCTTTCAAAAAGCCCTTTTAGCAGCCATCGAGTTAAAACCAGATGCCTTAATAGTCGCAGATCCAGGGATCATAGGCTTTTTAAGAAAAGAAGCCCCACAACAAGAATTGCACCTCTCGGTACAAGCCAACACCACCAACTGGCTCACCGCAAAATACTGGGCAGATCAAGGCATCCAACGGATTATTTTAAGTCGCGAATTGCGTTTGCAAGAAGTCATAGAAATTCACAAACAAGTACCCGAAATAGAACTCGAAGTTTTTGTTCATGGAGCCGTGTGCATGGCAATGTCTGGCCGTTGCATGCTTTCCAATTGGGTCTCTCACCGAGACGCTAATCAAGGGGCTTGCAACAACTCTTGTCGAATGCCTTATCAACTGTACGCCAATCCCGACCCACAAAACGAAAACTATCAAGCACACCAAGGGAATTTCAGTCTCAAACGCACAGACACCGATACACTAGACCCCATAGCATTAGACGAAGATGATTGGGGCACTTACTTTATGAATAGTCGAGATTTGTGTGCATTAGATGCGCTTCCAGATCTAGTCCAAAACAACACAGGCATCACTTCTTTTAAAGTAGAAGGCAGGACTCGCTCCATTTATTACTTAGCACAAGTGGTCCATGCTTACCGAATGGCAATAGACGCACTGTATAACGGTGAAAACATACCAGAAGCCTCTAGGCGTGCATTATCTATGATAGACAGCCGTGGGTGGATGACAGGATTTGGATACAAAGACCCACTACCACAAAACTACCAAAGCACTCGTGAAAAAGCAGAACTAGGCTGTGTTGCAGCACAAGTTGACAAAGCTTTAGAAAATCATCGACTCCAAGTTCAAATCAAAAATCCATTTGGACCAGAAGACTCATTTGAACTCCTCACTCCTCAAGGCAGCTTCGATTGCAAAATCCATTCCTTAGAAAACGCCAAAGGAGAAGCAAAAGACAGACTACACCCTGGAACCAATGGCAGTGTAGCCATAGAAATCGACAAAAACATAGATTTAAAACACATAGAACACGCATTTTTGGTTAAAAAAGAAAAAAAATACTAAATTAAACCATAGATATGGAAAACACAGAATCTATAGAAATCAGTCCAGAATACTGTTCTTACAACATCCAAGAACAAATCATTCCTTTTTTTAAATCTCACATTCAAGAACTAAACCTATTCCTACAAAAAAAGAACAATGATTCATCAAAAACCCTCACCATCGAACTTTTGAAACAGTTTATCGAAGAAATTCGCTTGCCCTTTGACATGCGTCAATACATGAACACCCAGAGTGATTACATCAAAAAAAACATAAAACTAGGGGAGTACAATCGACAAGAAAAAGTAAACCAATGGATTCAAAAATACGCCGAAAAACACAGAAGCCAAGCCATATCGCTCCAGTGTCTCTACCTAGAAAAAACTCACAAACGAATCCTCCCCGAAATCGAAAAATTACTCCAAGACTACCAAAACTCAAAACAATAAAAGCCTACAAAAACACAAAGATAAACACTACAAAAACAGAAGGAGCAAGTTAAAATAAGCTCTTTTTTTTTGAAGTCTCACACACGCCTGGCAGTTAGTGGGCGACTTTTGTATTGAGGGTAAAGACGTTCGAATTTTTGAACGTGACTTCGTTTTGCCCGTAAAAGCTTGCCTGGTAAAGTGCAAAGCGATTTGGCCTCGTAAAGGTAATTCGCGAGGTCTCGGTTTTTAAAAAAGAAAAGAGTTTCCCCAATAGGAAGCTCTTTTATTTTTTCTACGAAACTAGAAGACATCGATTCTAGACGTAGTGGTTGGTTTGTGTTTTGCGATTCTTTTTGCAAAAGAATTAAAATATTAGAAAGGTCGCCCTCTCCAATGGGCTCTAAGTAAACGTATTTGTCGCTATTGACATGCACAAACCGAATCAGTAAAAAACCATCTCTTTGGGTGCATTCCGTTTGGTATAAATGCTTCCATAAAAAAAGACTTGTAAAAGAGTAATCACAAACGCGACAATTCAAACGCACTAAATAGGGTTCAATCCAACTTTTGTCGGATAGGCTAATCGGGCTAAATTTTAGCATGCGGGTCCTTCTAAAATGATGCTTATATTTAATAATTTTAATGCGCATTTAAAAGAGCTTAAATGGTTTTTTAGGCTCTTTGATGCCTTTTTTAATTGACTTATCATTATTAAGTCGATAAGTAAAAATAAAAAGGTAATTAATCAAGACAGAAAAAGGAGCTCCGTCAGTTTTTATTTTTTTATGTTTGCTACTATGAATTATACCGAAGAAATAAAAAACAAAATTATTCAAGAAAATTACCGAATTGGCAAAGAAGAGGCACTGCTTCTTGTACAAGAGCCCTTAAGTAGTTTGACTCAAAACGCCAATGCCCTCCGCGAGCATTTTTGCGGAAGTACTTTTGACCTTTGCACTATAATCAATGCCAAAAGCGGTCGCTGCTCCGAGGATTGTCGCTACTGCGCGCAGTCGGTTCATTACAAAACTAATGCCCCTGAGTATTCGCTTTTAGGTGAAAATGCGATTTTTGAAGAGGCAAAAAAACAAAACGATCGCGGTGTACAGCGCTTTTCTATAGTCACTTCTGGCCGCACGCTTTCTAATGCCGATATTGAAAGTATTTGCGGTGACATTTCGAAGATTAAAAGCGAAACTAATCTTTCAGTTTGCATTTCTGCGGGGCTTCTTAACAGCGAGCAATTTTTGAGGCTGAAAGGAGCTGGGCTTTCTAGAGTACACAACAATCTAGAAACCTCGCGCCGTCATTTTACTAGTGTTTGCACTACGCACACCTATGACGACAAAATCGATGCCCTTAAAGCAGCACAACGCGCCGGGTTATCTCTTTGTAGCGGTGGCATTATGGGCTTAGGCGAAACATTTGAAGATCGTATAGACATGGTGCTAGACATCCGAGAATTAGGGGTGCGTTCTATACCGATAAATGTGTTAAATTCAATACCCGGCACTCCTTACGAACACTTGCCTCAATTGACCAACGATGAATTATGCCGCATTGTCGCCGTTTATCGCTTTGTGGTTCCCGATGCTTTTATAAGACTTGGTGGAGGCCGCGGGTTACTAGGCGATAAAGGGACAAAGGCGTTTAAGAGCGGTGCTAATGCGGCTATCACAGGAGACATGCTCACCACAGCGGGAGTCTCTGTAGAAACAGATAAGCAGTTGCTCACAGAATTGGGATTTAGTTATAAAAAAATTATTCTTTAACTTGAGTCGTTAAGAAAATAGGGGCAGACATTTGCTCAATTTGACTTTGAAGGCCTTCGATAGCATCCATGTGCGCATCTTCTTCATTTAAAATCTGTTGCAAAAAGTCTCGTGTTGCAAAATCTTTAATTTCACCTGCGTAGGCAATCGCCTCGTTATAAGCCTTAATAGCGCCTTCTTCCGCAAAATGATCGTTTATGAGCTGTTTTTCGACTGTAGCTCCGATCATAATTTTATTTAAAACTGAAACCGAAGGAATCCCCTCTAAAAAGAGAATACGACCGATTAGCTTTTCGGCGTGCTTCATTTCATCAATGGCTCTTTTTTCAAAGTGTTTATGTAGCTTTTCGTAGCCCCAGTCGTCGCACATTTCGGAATGAACCATATATTGATTAATGGCTGTGAGTTCATCTGCAAGTAAACCGTTGAGGATGTGAATCATTTTTTCGTTGCCCTTCATTTTGTAGCTCCTTATTAAAGATGAAGTAGATTGTTGTTAAGATATAAATACATCCCTTATATTAGGGTAGTATTGCAAATTTTTAACCCGTTATTTTAGCCAGTTTGAGAGTTGTTGTAAAGACATACAACAGAATTCATCGATTGAACTCATAAAACGTTTGTTTAAGGAGAGGAATAACTTAGATTATTAGTAGTAAATTGCATTTTTTTTAAAGGAATAATATGAGAATGAAGAATCTTTTTTCTGCCGCGCTTGCATGCGTCGCTATCGTGTCTTCCTTCGCATGGGGGCAGACTTATACCTGTTCAGGTGGTAAATCTCAACAAATGGGTAGTGCTGGGGGCTACGACTATGAACTCTGGAGCCAAGACGGTGTAGGGAATGCTACCATGACGCTCAACCCAAGCGATGCCAACGGAGGAACTTTCTCCGTTGAGTGGAGTGGGACTGTAAATATGCTCGCTCGTTCCGGTAAACGCTGGGGGTCAAACTCTACCGTTACCGTACAAAATGTAGGTAATATTACCGCCGAATTTGAAGTTGAGTGGAATTCTACCGACAATGTGAAGTATGTCAGTGTATACGGCTGGGGATATTATGATCAGCAAGATATACCGAGCGGGTTTAGCAACGAAATTGAGTACTACATTATTCAAGATCGCGGAAGTTATAACCCAACGCAAGGTGGAAAGAAGTTCGGTTCTGCAACCATTGATGGCATTAACTATGATTTCTTCACTACCGACCGTATTAATCAACCTTCGCTTTCTGGAAATAGCACTTTTAAACAATATTGGTCTATTCCAAGTAACACAAGCCAACATCGTACCAAAGGAACCATTTCTATTTCCAAACACTTTGAGGCATGGGCAAAAGCGGGCATGAAAATGGGCAAATTGTATGAGGTTGCTTCGATGAAAATCGAATCCTATACTGGACAAGGAGGCAATGCAAGAGGTTCTGCTACTGTTAAAAAGAATCTATTGAGAATCGGCGGCAGCGCAAACGAATTTGCTCTCAATACAACCGTATCTCCTGCAGCAGCTGGTACAATTACTAAGAGCCCAAGTGCTGCGTATTATGCTCCTAATTCTACTGTACAACTCACAGCTACAGCTAATGAAGGCTGGAAGTTTATTGGTTGGGAAGGAGCTGCCACAGGTTCTTCCAATACGGCTTCGGTATCCATCACTGATAAAGATCTTTCCGTCACTGCTAAGTTTGAATTAGTGGGCGAAAGTACAACCAACCTAATAAAAGATGGCAACTTCCCAAGCAGTGGAGTTATTACCGCAGGCGATGACGCCTCATGGAAACTCGGTCAAGGCGAAAATTGGGGTAATTCTGCTGCCACTTCGAGTGTTGCTGGCGGTACCGCGACAATAAATGTCGCCACTATCGGCACAGAATCCTACCAGCCACAACTTGTTCAATACAATTTGGCTCTTGATAAAGGCATGAATTATAAATTGACCTTTAAAGCTAGTGCCGATGTGGCTCGTAAAATCGCAGTTTCTTTCCAACAATCCGTAGACCCATGGGGTGATTACGCGACAAACGAATTTGATATTACCACCACGGAACAAGAATACACCTTTATCTTTACCATGGAAGAAGATTCTGATCCAACTTCACAATTTGCCTTCAACTTAGGGCAAGCTACTGGTACAGTCAAAATCAGTGATGTTAAACTTGTTTACACCAATTTGGTTCCAGACTACATCTCTCGTCAAATGGTGACCGTCAATCACTTGTTCTCTGTCAATGGAAGAAACCTAAACGTTTCTCCAGTCAATGGTAGTGTACAAGTCAAGATTGTAGACATTCATGGCAAGGTGAAAGCAAGCTTTAATACAGCAAGTGCAGCTACATTCTCACTAGCTAATATCCCTGCAGGTGTTTATTATGTAAATGCTAAGGGTGCTGGCGTGAACCAACTCAAGTCTATTGTATTAAGATAATTTTCTTAGAACTCCTTAAAAAAAGTCTAGCGTTTATCGCTAGGCTTTTTTTTTGTGAAAAACGATGACAAACGATGCCATGCGATGAACTATGTAATGAATAAAGAAAATAGTCAATGTAAAATAAAACTCGCCTCTTGTATTTTATGGGGCACCGAGGATATTTTATGAGAATTAGATAATTTTTTGGAGTTATTTTGGAATGATACAAACAGCAGGTTATGATATTTTTGCTCAAATACATGAGAAAGCCATAAATGAAGCATTGGCAGTGGCGTTTTACAGTGGAAAGGTCTGTATTAATGGAGATTACTCCATTGCAGAAAAAATCCCTTCGCAATTTAGCCCTTTTTCACAATTTAAATATGAAATTCGTTTAACCAATGAGCCCTTTGTCGATTTTAGAAGTAGTGATCGAGTTTTTCTTCAATTTGGCTCGCAATTAAAAATCAATCTCTTTGACTGTGTCGATGTCTTTTTTTCATTGAATTTTAATATACAGACAGATGTTCATTTCGATATTGATCATCAGAAACTTCTATTGAAGTTAAAAAAAGCTAACATTGTTAAATTAAGCATTCAAAATGAATATTATGTAGGCAAATCTTTTTTGAATAAGTTTAATCTTATCATTGACGAAATCTTAAATGCCTATTTCAAGAATGAATTAAAAACCATCGACTTGCCTTTTAATTTGAATGAATCTGGCCTTCCACTATCTATACAGCAATGCCATGTGAGAATATTTGACAATAAGTCTATTGTTCTTGGGCTTAGTTTTTTCCAATCGGAAGGCTCATTGAAGAATGCTCGAAACTGCTTGAATGGAGAGGATTATTATGTTGCAGTTTCAGAAAAAGCGGCATTAAATATTTTTGATTTCTGGTGGAACCATTCTCAGCCAAAGATCACTACCAATTTTGATGAACAAGCTAATGCCAATTTTCTTTCAGGAACCATTGCAAAAGGCACTGATATTTTAACTCGAGTGGTTACACTCGGTTTTTTACAGACTGAAACAGACTATGATAATATGATTCTTAAGTGTAAAGGATCTGTTTCTGTAAATAAACAGCCTAGTATTAATTTTTGCGAGTCAGGTGGTATTGACATTTTAGATTTAGAATTTGATGCCAATGTCAATGTGCAAATAGAAGGGGACGAAATCAAGACAAAGTACCTTGATAAGAGTTCATTTATTCCTGATCAATTAACAAGTTTTGAAGATGATGTCCATTTAGGGAAATCAGAGGCACATAAAACCCTTGTTAATGTCAGCAATGTATTCAAAATTAAAGTTGAAAAAGCAGGTGCGATTCTTAAATTTAGCTCTCAAAAAAATAATGGCAGTGTGGTAGTCAAAGTTACCGATGTCGATTTTAAGATTGAGTTTAATAAACAAGGGCTCACTTTTACTGATGCGGTTTGGTCCAAATTAATGGGAATCATCAAAGATTATATTGTTGATAAAATCCCAGAATTTACCGTTTCACCAGCATTTTTACTTTCTGATAAAGATATCCTTGGATTTACTTTAGGGTTAAAAAACTCGAATATAGAAGTGAATGATTCTGGCCTAGCCATTTCCACAGATCTCGTAGTCAACGAATTGGAAGCAAATACAGTGGCTGTCCCTAATTATATTGTAGATACAAGCCTTAATGTGATTCATGAATTGACCTGCGATGAAGTGTCTAAAATAAATCAAGAACATCGAGACGGGTATTTTGTTATGTATGAGGCATTATCCAAAGGATATTTGCCATGCAAAAAATGCCTTAAGGGCTATTCTTTAGTTGGAAAATAATTCGAGAGGGTAATAATAATGAATATGAAAACAGCAGGATACGATGCCGTATTAGTCATCAATAAGAAGTTGATCAATGAAGCCTCTGCAGCCTTATTTTACAGTAATTTTTTGACATTTAATAAAGAAATTGATTTTAGAACAGGAGATAATGCTCTTCCAACGGATTTTTTAGAAAAAGTACCTGCAAAACTAAATGATTTCTTATATGTGAGATATCGTTTCAAACTCTTACATGAGCCGTTAATTGAATTTACTCCAGATAAAAGAATGATATTAAGTGCTCATTTACGATTGTATGTTTGGATGATGGATGGTTTGGAATTAAAATTTGATGCTGATTTAGCCTTAGAAACCCCCTTAAATATTAGTCTTGAATCCAATAAAAAACTTTTGTTGGATTTAAAGTCAAGCAAGTTTAAGGAATTTAAAATCAAGGTCAAAGATTCTGATTCAAACGTCGTCAATGCAGACTTAAAAAAATTATTCACATCAGCATTAGATCAATATTTTAAGGAAAACGTCACTCCAATAGAAATCACGCTTCCTACTTTTAGCTTATACCTACCTTATACAGAAAAAACACCAGAACATCAATTTAATATTGATCTTGCTGAAGTTGCCATTGTTGGTACACAGCAGATTGTTATTGCGTGTAATTTCTTAAATAGAAAGGGTGGTAATAAAGAATTATTGGGACCCTTTGCACCAAATAGCAATGTGGCTTTTGCTATTTCAGAAGATGCCATGCTTAGAACCTATAACTTTTTCTGGGATCACACCTATTGGAGCAAATCGATTCGTGCTAAAGGGACTTTTGAAATAAATGCGCTCACAAAAATTTTTGATGTCGCTTTTGATATAGGTAGTTTTATACTTAATGCTGCTTCAAATATAGTCTCATTGGGTTTTGTAGATACCGAATTAGATTTTGAAAAATTAGAATTTTCATATGATGTTTTTGGCGAATTAAAATCTAAGCCCACCTTTGAATTATTACCTGGAAATCAAGTTCGAGTAGAAAATATTGCAACAGGCTTAGTCATTCGGCTTAAAGCAGAGCTTTCTTATCGAGTGAAAGTATATTTAGATACATCTGGGCCAATTCCAGATAAATTAACGCCATGGGATGATGATATATTGATTGCTGATAAAAATAAGAAAAAAGAATTATTTTGCGTTAATATTAGGGTTGAAAAGCTTTCTATCAAACGATGCACTGGAGAACTGATTTTAGATACAGTAGAAAATGTGTTAAAAGTAAAGATCATCAATATAATACTAGGTAGTATCTTTACTACAGATTGCCCTGTTCTAAAATTGGGAGACAAAATTATCACCTATATTGTAAATAAACTTGGTGAATATGTTATTGAAAAAATACCTCCAATTTGCGTAAGCCCATCGATTTATAATCTTGAAATTCCTGGAGTACAATGGCCTTTAACTGTTACTGGGAAAAAGCTAGAAGTAAAAGATGATGAAGCTATTGTGGGTGCTTATATGTCTTTTGATAAGATGAAAACAATCACTGAGCCGATGCCGAAATATGTGGGTAACTGGAATAATATGGAAGTCCACCGAATTGGCTGTGATTGCATACTTGATACTTATGAAACTCATCAGAAGGGATTTTATGCTTTGCAGACGGCTTTAAGCCAAGGTTATGATGGGTGCAAAAAATGCTTGCCTGCTTATCATAAAAGGTAAAAAATGATTTTTTTATTTGCATGTAGATAAAAAAATGATATATTAAATATAAACAAAGCTATTGTGAAAAACGAAATTCGAAGTTTTTGGTTGTTAATGAAGTAAAAACGGTAAAAATCCAAAAGAGTAGTTTAAGCGCACGTTGAGTCAACCTCAATTTTTCACAGTAGAATTGAATCGTCCCGTCCAGAATTTGGGCGGGCTTTTTTTATTTTTCTAAATTGAAGTATCGAATTTAATCTTGGGAAAAAAATGACTGATCCACGAATTACACAACTTGCTGAAAACTTAATTAACAATGCCATTTGCCTCAAAGCAGGCGAAAACGTTCTTATTGAAACGACCGATACCCCCGAAGAGCTCTCCACAGAACTCATCAAGGCCGTAGAAAAAGCTCAAGGGAACGCTTTTGTTCGTAATTCTAATAGTCGAGTCCGTCGCCAGTCTATAAAGTCTGCAACGGAAGCCCAAATAAAACTAGAGGCTGAACTCTCTTTAGCCGAAATGAAGCAAATGCAAGCTTACATTGCTATTCGTGGGGCAAACAACGCCATGGAAAACGGCGATATTGATGATGAAAAAATGCTCATGTACAGAAAGCTCACCAAAGAAGCGCTCGATTACCGCGTGAATAAAACTAAATGGTGTGTCCTTCGTTGGCCTAATCCTTCTATGGCTCAAGGCGCTAAGATGAGTACAGAAGCTTTTGAAGACTTTTATTTTAAGGCCTGCTTAGCCGATTACCCTAAAATGAAATCAGCGGCTCAAAACCTTATTGATTTGATGAATAAAACAGATAAAGTGCGTTTAGTCGCTAAAGACACCGACATCACTTTTAGCATTAAAGGGATTCCAGCAGTACCTTGTTGCGGCAATATGAACATTCCCGATGGTGAAGTCTATACCGCTCCAGTGCAGGGGAGTATTGAAGGCGTGATTCATTATAACACCCCTACATTGTACGAAGGTAAACAGTTTAGCGGCGTTCGCTTAGTATTTAAGAAAGGTAAAATTGTCGAAGCCACCTGCGAATCAGGCGACAATGCTCAACTTCAAGCGATTTTTAATACCGACGAAGGCGCGCGTTATGTAGGCGAATTTGCACTCGGGTTTAATCCTTTTGTAAACGCTCCCATGTGCGATATTTTATTCGACGAAAAAATTGCGGGCAGCATTCACTTTACTCCAGGCATGTGCTACGAAGACGCTTACAACGGCAACCAAAGCGCTATCCATTGGGATTTAGTTTTGATAATGCGCCCAGAATACGGTGGCGGTGAAATCTATTTTGATGATCAGCTTGTTCGTAAAGACGGTCTTTTTGTAGTAGACTCACTCAAGTGCCTAAACCCGGACCAACTAGGCGTTTAGCTCGTCCGCACATTGAAAACGTTTCATTTCCTCCTCATTAAGCAAAGGACGGAGCTCTGTTAGCGTTTTTTCATTAATGGTATTTAAATGATAAGGTCATGTATTGAATTTTTATATGAAAAATAGCATAAAAATCTAGTTATCCGCATAAAAACTGGACTTATCACACTTTATCAAGGTCAAAACCACTCAATTTACTACTAATTTACTACTTATGAATGAGCTTTGATACGACGATTTATCCTTGAAAAGTGAAGATATAAAGATACTTCCAATAAAATTTGAATATTTAATAGGTAGACACTTCAAAAAATGAGGTGTCTATTTTTTTACCCGATTTTGAAAGGAAGTGAACTTATGAAAACAAAAAATCAAGAATCAAAAGGTCGTTCCCCACTCTTTAAGACCATCAAACATTCATTCAGCCAATAAAAAAGAAAGGATAGGTAAAAATATGGAACTTAAATTTGTGATTCCCAACATGGAAAAAACATTCGGCAATTTAGAATTTGCTGGCGAGGATAAAGTCGTTCAGCGAAGAATCAACGGACGGCTAACTGTCTTATCAAGAAGCTATAATCTCTATTCTGATGTTCAAAGAGCAGATGATATTGTGGTGGTGCTTCCTGCTGAAGCTGGCGAAAAACATTTCGGCTTTGAGGAACGTGTGAAGTTAGTCAATCCACGTATTACCGCAGAGGGCTACAAAATCGGCACTCGTGGTTTTACAAATTACCTTTTACATGCTGACGACATGATAAAAGAATAAAGAAAGAGAGGAAAAATGATGAGATTAGCAAATGGCATTGTATTAGATAAAGACACGACTTTTGGAGAATTGAAATTCTCTGCTCTACGTCGTGAAGTGAGAATCCAAAATGAAGACGGGTCGGTTTCAGATGAAATCAAGGAACGTACCTATGACTTAAAATCCAAAGGACAAGGACGCATGATTCAAGTAAGTATTCCTGCCAGCGTGCCTTTGAAAGAGTTTGATTATAACGCACGGGTGGAACTTATCAATCCCATTGCGGACACCGTTGCTACTGCCACCTATCAAGGAGCAGATGTTGACTGGTATATCAAGGCAGACGATATTGTGCTGACAAAGGATTCTAGTTCATTCAAAGCTCAACCACAAGCAAAGAAAGAACCGACACAAGACAAATAGTCGCTAGGTAGAAAGGAGACTTTTTCGCATGAAACAGCGTGGTAAAAGGATTCGCCCATCTGGTAAAGATTTAGTCTTTCATTTTACGATAGCGTCACTCCTGCCTGTTTTCCTGCTGGTTGTCGGACTGTTTCATGTGAAGACAATCCAGCAGATCAACTGGCAGGATTTTAACCTATCACAAGCAGATAAGATTGACATTCCCTATTTAATTATCAGTTTCAGTGTCGCAATTCTTATCTGCTTGCTGGTAGCGTTTGTATTCAAACGGGTTCGCTATGATACGGTTAAACAACTTTACCACCGTCAAAAACTGGCAAAGATGATACTTGAAAACAAGTGGTATGAATCTGAACAGGTCAAAACAGAGGGTTTCTTTAAAGATAGTGCTGGTCGTACAAAGGAAAAGATAACCTACTTCCCTAAAATGTATTATCGACTTAAAAATGGCTTGATACAGATACGGGTGGAAATCACGCTGGGAAAATATCAAGACCAACTCTTACACTTGGAAAAGAAATTAGAGAGTGGCTTGTACTGTGAGCTGACGGATAAAGAGTTAAAGGATTCCTATGTGGAATATACTTTGCTCTATGACACCATAGCCAGTCGTATTTCTATTGATGAAGTAGAAGCTAAAGATGGTAAACTTCGCTTAATGAAAAACGTATGGTGGGAATATGATAAGCTCCCTCATATGTTGATTGCTGGTGGTACAGGTGGCGGTAAAACTTACTTTATACTGACACTGATTGAAGCCTTGCTTCATACAGATTCAAAACTGTATATTCTTGACCCGAAAAATGCTGACCTTGCGGACTTAGGTTCTGTGATGGCAAATGTCTACTATAGAAAAGAAGACTTGCTTTCTTGCATTGAAACATTCTATGAAGAAATGATGAAACGTAGTGAGGAAATGAAGCAGATGAAGAACTATAAGACTGGCAAAAATTATGCTTACTTAGGTCTCCCGGCACACTTCTTAATCTTTGATGAATACGTCGCTTTCATGGAAATGCTGGGAACAAAAGAAAACACCGCAGTTATGAATAAGCTGAAACAGATTGTCATGTTAGGTCGTCAAGCTGGCTTCTTTCTAATACTGGCTTGTCAACGTCCAGACGCAAAATATTTAGGCGACGGAATCCGTGATCAGTTTAATTTCAGAGTGGCTTTAGGTCGTATGTCTGAAATGGGCTATGGCATGATGTTTGGCAGTGACGTACAAAAGGATTTCTTCTTAAAGCGAATCAAAGGTCGTGGCTATGTTGATGTAGGAACAAGTGTCATATCAGAGTTTTATACTCCCCTTGTACCAAAAGGATATGATTTCTTGGAGGAAATTAAAAAGTTATCCAACAGCAGACAGTCCACGCAGGCGACGTGCGAAGCGGAAGTCGCAGGTGTGGACTGATCTTGCTGGCTGGTGTGGCAATAGCCACGCCAGCACTTAACCCCCCGTATCTAACAGGGGGGTACAAATCGACAGGAAACAGTCAAAAAAACATTAGAAAATCCTTTGGTTACAAGGGATTTACAAAATTTCAGCGTATGTCAAATGGGCTTTAAAAGTTGACATACGCCTTTTTGATTGGAGGGATTTTTACTGAATGAACAAACTTGGTTACAGCATTTAAAAGAAAAACGCTTGGCTTATGGACTATCTCAAAACCGTTTAGCTGTTGCGACTGGTATTACAAGGCAGTATCTAAGCGATATTGAAACAGGAAAAGTCAAGCCATCAGAGGATTTACAGCAGTCCCTTTGGGAAGCTCTGGAACGCTTCAATCCCGACGCTCCCCTTGAAATGCTGTTTGATTATGTAAGGATTTGCTTTCCGACAACAGACGTACAGCAGGTGGTCGAAAACATCTTACAACTGAAACTGTCCTATTTTCTTCATGAGGACTATGGTTTCTATTCTTATTCAGAGCATTATGCTTTAGGCGACATATTCGTCCTTTGCTCCCATGAACTGGACAAAGGAGTTCTGGTGGAATTGAAAGGTCGTGGGTGCAGACAATTTGAAAGCTATCTTCTGGCACAACAAAGAAGCTGGTATGAGTTCTTTATGGACGTTTTGGTGGCTGGCGGTGTGATGAAACGCCTTGACCTTGCCATTAACGATAAGACAGGGATTTTGAATATCCCTGTACTCACTGAAAAGTGCCAACAGGAAGAATGTATCTCCGTCTTCCGCAGTTTTAAAAGCTATCGCAGTGGCGAACTGGTACGCAAAGAGGAAAAGGAATGTATGGGAAACACCCTCTATATCGGTTCATTACAAAGTGAAGTTTATTTCTGTATCTATGAAAAGGACTACGAGCAGTACAAGAAAAATGATATTCCCATTGAAGACGCAGAAGTAAAAAACCGTTTTGAGATTCGATTGAAAAATGAGCGTGCCTATTATGCAGTCCGTGATTTACTCGTCTATGACAATCCAGAGCATACCGCCTTTAAAATTATCAATCGGTATATCCGTTTTGTAGATAAAGACGATTCCAAACCTCGTTCTGATTGGAAACTGAATGAAGAATGGGCTTGGTTTATTGGGAACAATCGTGAACGATTAAAACTAACCACAAAACCAGAGCCTTACTCCTTCCAAAGGACGCTGAACTGGCTATCTCATCAAGTTGCCCCGACCTTAAAGGTTGCGATTAAACTTGATGAAATCAACCAGACGCAGGTTGTAAAAGACATTCTCGACCATGCGAAACTGACAGACCGACACAAGCAGATTTTGAAGCAACAGTCAGTAAAAGAACAGGACGTGATAACAACAAAAAAATAACTCAAATACAAATTCATTGAATATAGAGAGGAGAACATTTTTATGAATTTTGGACAAAACCTTTATAACTGGTTTCTATCAAACGCTCAATCACTGGTGCTTTTAGCAATCGTTGTGATTGGCTTGTATCTTGGCTTCAAGCGTGAGTTTAGCAAACTGATTGGCTTTTTAATTATTGCGATTATTGCGGTTGGCTTAGTCTTCAACGCTGCTGGAGTAAAAGACATTTTACTAGAGCTATTCAATCGCATTATTGGTGCTTAAATAAAACCGTTCTTTTGTGGAATATAAGTGGTTTTCTTATGTTCCGCAAAGGAATGGTACACCAAACGAAGTGCGGTAGGGATTTTTGAATCTCTACAAAGAAAGGACGTGAATATATGGACGATATGCAAGTCTATATTGCGAATTTAGGCAAATACAATGAGGGCGAATTGGTCGGTGCGTGGTTTACCTTTCCCATTGACTTTGAGGAAGTCAAAGAGAAAATCGGCTTGAATGATGAATATGAGGAATACGCCATTCATGACTACGAGTTACCCTTTACGGTTGACGAATACACTTCCATTGGCGAACTCAATCGACTATGGGAAATGGTATCGGAATTACCCGAAGAATTACAATCGGAGCTATCTGCTCTGCTCACTCATTTTTCAAGCATTGAAGAACTAAGCGAACATCAAGAGGATATTATCATTCATTCCGATTGTGATGATATGTATGACGTGGCACGCTACTACATTGAAGAAACGGGTGCTTTAGGCGAAGTACCAGCTAGTCTTCAAAACTATATTGATTATCAAGCCTATGGTCGGGATTTAGACCTTTCAGGAACGTTTATCTCAACCAATCATGGGATTTTTGAAATCGTCTATTAAATCTGTCGGTACATTACTACTGGCAGATTTTCTATTTTACGGGGTGGCTCAATCAGCTACCCCTATTTTTTATGAAAGGATTGATTACATGAAGAAAATACGAAGCTATACCAGTATCTGGTCTGTGGAAAAGGTACTGTATTCTATCAATGATTTTAGACTTCCGTTTCCCATAACCTTTACGCAAATGACATGGTTTGTCGTGTCACTCTTTGCAGTGATGATACTTGGCAACTTGCCCCCTCTTTCCATGATAGAGGGAGCATTTCTCAAATACTTTGGGATTCCTGTGGCTTTCACATGGTTTATGTCTACAAAAACTTTTGATGGTAAAAAGCCTTATGGATTTTTGAAGTCTGTCATTGCTTATGCACTGCGACCAAAGCTGACCTATGCAGGAAAAAAAGTAACGCTTGGCAGAAACCAGCCACAAGAAGCCATTACAGCAGTTAGGAGTGAATTTTATGGCATATCCAATTAAATACATTGAAAACAATCTCGTCTGGAATAAAGACGGGGAATGTTATGCTTACTATGAGCTTGTTCCTTACAATTACTCATTTCTAAGTCCAGAACAGAAAATACAAGTGCATGATTCTTTCAGACAGCTTATCGCACAAAATCGTGATGGCAAAATTCATGCTTTACAAATCAGTACAGAATCCAGCATACGTTCTGCACAAGAGCGTTCCAAAAATGAAGTCACTGGCAAGCTCAAAGCGGTTGCCTATGACAAAATCGACCAACAGACAGACGCTTTAATATCCATGATTGGCGAAAATCAAGTGAACTACCGTTTCTTTATCGGCTTTAAGTTGCTTCTCAACGATCAGGAGTTTTCTATGAAAAGTCTTACCGTTGAAGCAAAAAATGCTTTGTCTGATTTTGTCTATGATGTGAACCATAAGCTGATGGGCGATTTTGTTAGTATGAGTAATGATGAAATCCTGCGTTTTCAGAAGATGGAAAAGCTCTTAGAAAATAAAATCTCTCGTCGTTTCAAAATCCGCAGGTTAGATAAGGACGACTTCGGCTATCTGATTGAACACCTTTACGGACAGACAGGCACTGCCTATGAAGAGTATGAGTACCATCTATCAAAGAAAAAGCTGGATAATGAAACGCTGATTAAATACTATGACTTGATTAAGCCTACTCGCTGTTTGGTGGAAGAAAAACAGCGATATTTGAAAATCCAGCAGGAAGATGAAACCGTCTATGTAGCTTACTTTACCATTAACAGCATTGTCGGAGAACTGGACTTCCCGTCCTCTGAAATCTTCTACTACCAGCAACAGCAATTTACATTCCCGATTGATACGTCAATGAATGTGGAAATTGTAGCGAATCGTAAAGCCCTATCTACTGTCCGCAATAAAAAGAAAGAACTGAAAGACTTGGATAACCACGCTTGGCAAAGTGATAATGAAACCAGCTCCAATGTGGCGGAAGCTCTGGAAAGTGTGAATGAGCTGGAAACCAATTTAGACCAAAGCAAGGAATCTATGTACAAGCTGTCTTATGTGGTAAGGGTATCAGCAAATGATCTTGACGAACTCAAACGTCGTTGTAATGAAGTGAAAGATTTTTATGACGATTTAAGCGTAAAACTGGTACGACCATTTGGGGATATGCTCGGCTTACATGAAGAATTTTTACCTGCCAGCAAGCGTTATATGAATGATTATATTCAATACGTGACCTCTGATTTCCTCGCTGGTTTAGGTTTTGGTGCTACTCAAATGCTGGGGGAAAATGAGGGGATTTATGTTGGCTACAGCTTAGATACTGGACGCAATGTCTATCTGAAACCTGCTCTTGCCAGTCAAGGGGTTAAGGGTTCAGTAACCAATGCGTTAGCGTCGGCTTTTGTTGGTTCGCTGGGTGGTGGTAAATCCTTTGCGAATAACCTTATCGTCTATTATGCGGTGCTTTATGGGGCACAAGCAGTGATTGTAGACCCAAAAGCAGAACGTGGCAGATGGAAAGAAACCTTGCCAGAGATTTCCCATGAAATCAATATCGTCACTCTGACTTCTGATGAGAAAAACAAAGGCTTACTTGACCCTTATGTGATTATGAAAAATCCCAAAGATTCTGAATCACTGGCTATTGATATTCTGACATTCCTTACGGGGATTTCCTCTCGTGATGGGGAACGCTTCCCAATCCTTAGAAAAGCCATTCGTGCAGTAACCAATAGTGAAGTACGAGGGTTGATGAAAGTGATTGAGGAATTACGGGTTGAGAATACGCCACTAAGTACCAGTATAGCCGACCATATCGAAAGTTTTACAGACTATGACTTTGCACATTTATTATTCAGTAATGGTTATGTGGAGCAGTCTATCAGCTTAGAAAAACAACTGAACATTATACAGGTTGCGGACTTGGTACTTCCCGACAAGGAAACTTCCTTTGAGGAATATACCACTATGGAGCTTTTATCCGTTGCTATGCTGATTGTCATTAGTACCTTTGCTTTAGACTTTATCCATACAGACCGAAGCATTTTCAAGATTGTAGATTTAGACGAAGCATGGAGCTTTTTACAGGTAGCACAAGGAAAAACACTATCTATGAAGCTGGTTCGGGCTGGTCGTGCTATGAACGCTGGGGTATATTTCGTGACCCAAAATACAGACGACCTCTTAGATGAAAAACTGAAAAATAACCTCGGCTTAAAATTTGCATTTCGTTCCACTGACCTTAACGAGATTAAAAAGACCTTAGCCTTTTTTGGTGTAGACCCAGAGGACGAAAACAATCAGAAGCGATTGCGTGATTTGGAAAACGGGCAATGCCTTATCAGTGATTTATATGGTCGTGTCGGTGTGATACAGTTCCACCCTGTATTTGAAGAACTGCTCCATGCCTTTGATACCAGACCACCTGTGCGAAAAGAGGTGTAAATGTGAAACCATCAATAGTAAACAGAATAAAATCAAACTGGACGCTGAAACGTCTAGGTAAAGTGGCAATGACAGTGGCTTTCACACTTGTGATTGCCATTTTTCTTTTAGCCATGCTGGGAACGGTGGTTCAAGCTGCGGGCTTGGTAGATGATACGGTCAATGTGGCAAATGAATACAGCCGATACCCACTTGAAAACTATCAACTGGATTTTTATGTGGATAATAGCTGGGGCTGGCTTCCGTGGAACTGGTCGGACGGGATTGGAAAACAGGTCATGTATGGACTATATGCCATTACCAATTTTATTTGGACAATCAGTTTGTATGTTTCCAATGCGACAGGTTACTTAGTACAGGAAGCCTATTCCTTAGACTTCATTTCCGCTACAGCAGATTCCATTGGTAAGAATATGCAGACCTTAGCTGGTGTGAGTGCAAACGGATTTTCAACAGAGGGTTTCTATGTTGGATTCCTCTTACTCTTGATTTTGGTTCTTGGGGTTTATGTTGCCTATACGGGACTGATAAAGAGAGAAACCACAAAGGCAATTCATGCCATTATGAATTTTGTGCTGGTGTTTATCCTATCGGCTTCCTTTATTGCCTACGCTCCCGACTACATTAAAAAAATCAATGACTTTTCATCAGACATCAGTAATGCCAGTTTATCACTTGGCACGAAGATTGTCATGCCCCATTCCGATAGTCAAGGCAAGGACAGCGTGGACTTAATCAGAGATAGCCTGTTTTCCATACAGGTTCAGCAACCGTGGCTACTGCTTCAATACAACAGTTCAGACATTGAAAGTATCGGTATTGACCGTGTGGAAAGCCTGCTCTCCACCAGCCCAGATTCCAACAATGGCGAAGACAGATAAAAAATTGTTGCGGAAGAAATTGAAGACAGAAGCAATACCAATCTAACCATTACAAAGACCATTAACCGTTTAGGTACAGTCTTCTTCCTATTTGTCTTCAATATTGGGATTTCCATATTTGTATTCCTATTAACAGGAATCATGATTTTCTCGCAGGTACTTTTTATCATCTATGCTATGTTTCTGCCTGTGAGCTTTATTTTAAGCATGATTCCATCATTTGATGGTATGTCAAAACGAGCCATAACAAAGCTCTTTAATACCATTTTGACACGAGCTGGAATCACATTGATTATTACGACAGCATTTAGTATTTCAACCATGCTCTATACCTTATCGGCTGGTTATCCGTTCTTTTTGATTGCTTTTCTACAGATTGTGACCTTTGCAGGAATCTACTTCAAGCTGGGCGATTTAATGAGTATGTTTTCTCTACAGAGTAACGATTCTCAAAGTGTGGGAAGTCGTGTGATGAGAAAACCTCGTATGCTTATGCACGCTCACATGCACCGTCTACAGCGGAAACTTGGACGTTCCATGACTACTCTAGGGGCTGGGTCTGCCATTGTTACAGGTAAAAAAGGACAGTCGGGTTCGGGGAGTTCTGCAAGGACACAAGCAGATCACTCCCGACCAGACGGAAAGGAAAAATCAACACTTGGAAAACGTATCGGTCAAACCATCGGTACAGTAGCTGATACCAAAGACAGAATGGTAGACACTGCTAGTGGTTTGAAAGAACAGGTTAAAGATTTGCCGACCAATGCAAGATATGCAGTATATCAAGGAAAATCCAAAGTAAAAGAGAATGTCCGTGATTTAACCAGTAGTATTTCTCAAACCAAAGCGGACAGAGCCAGTGGACGCAAGGAACAGCAGGAACAAAGGCGAAAAACCATTGCGAAGCGTCGCTCTGAAATGGAACAGGTCAAACAGAAAAAACAGCCTGCTTCTTCTGTTCATGAAAGACCGACTACAAGACAAGAACAATATCATGATGAACAGACCTCAAAACAGTCTAATATTCAGACTTCATATAAGGAATCTCAACAAGCCAAACAAGAGCGTCCAGCAGTTAAGTCCGATTTTTCAAGTCCAAAAGTGGAACGCCAAGGCAATACCGTTCAAGAAAAAACCGTTCAAAAGCCAGCAACTTCAACCACTACAGCAGATAGAACTTCACAACGTCCAATCACAAAAGAACGTCCGTCTACTGTTCAAAGAGTACCACTACAAAATACAAGAAGTAGACCACCAATCAAAACCGCCACCATTAAGAAAGTCGGTAAGAAACCATGAAGTTGAAAACTTTAGTGATTGGTGGTTCTGGATTATTCTTGATGGTCTTCTCACTGCTTCTGTTTGTTGCCATTTTATTTTCAGATGAACAGGACAGCGGAATTTCCAATATTCATTATGGAGGTGTGAATGTTTCCGCAGAAGTGCTGGCTCATAAGCCTATGGTAGAAAAATATGCCAAAGAATATGGCGTTGAAGAATATGTCAACATACTTCTTGCGATTATACAGGTGGAATCGGGCGGTACTGCGGAAGATGTTATGCAGTCCTCGGAATCCCTCGGTCTTCCACCTAATTCATTGAGTACAGAAGAATCCATTAAGCAAGGTGTGAAGTATTTCAGTGAATTATTAGCCAGTAGCGAAAGGCTCAGTGTAGATTTAGAATCGGTTATCCAGTCCTACAATTATGGTGGTGGTTTCTTAGGGTATGTGGCTAATCGTGGAAATAAATATACCTTTGAACTGGCTCAAAGTTTCTCAAAAGAGTATTCAGGTGGCGAAAAAGTGTCTTACCCCAATCCCATAGCCATACCTATCAATGGGGGCTGGCGATACAACTATGGCAATATGTTTTATGTGCAACTGGTAACGCAGTATCTTGTCACAACAGAGTTTGATGATGATACGGTACAAGCCATCATGGACGAAGCACTGAAATATGAGGGCTGGCGATACGTTTACGGTGGAGCTTCCCCGACTACTTCTTTTGATTGTAGCGGACTGACACAATGGACGTATGGAAAAGCTGGAATTAACTTACCACGAACCGCACAACAGCAATATGATGTGACCCAGCATATCCCACTATCGGAAGCACAAGCTGGCGATTTGGTTTTCTTTCATTCTACCTATAACGCTGGCTCTTATATTACTCATGTTGGGATATACCTTGGCAATAACCGTATGTTTCATGCAGGCGACCCAATCGGTTATGCCGACTTAACAAGCCCCTACTGGCAACAGCATTTAGTGGGAGCAGGACGAATCAAACAATGAGAAAGGAAGATTTAATGATGAAATTTAGAAAAAATCAGAATAAAGAAAAACAGATACCAAAGGAAAAGAAACCTCGTGTCTATAAGGTCAATCCTCATAAAAAGGTTGTGATTGCCTTGTGGGTACTTTTAGGGCTTAGTTTCAGCTTTGCGATATTCAAGCACTTTACAGCTATAGATACTCATACTATTCACGAAACAACTATCATAGAAAAGGAATACGTTGATACTCATCATGTAGAAAATTTTGTAGAGAACTTTGCGAAAGTCTACTATTCATGGGAGCAATCCGATAAGTCCATTGATAATCGAATGGAAAGTCTAAAAGGCTATCTGACAGATGAACTTCAAGCTCTCAATGTTGATACAGTACGCAAAGATATTCCTGTATCGTCTTCTGTAAGAGGATTTCAGATATGGACGGTAGAGCCAACTGGCGACAATGAGTTTAATGTAACCTACAGTGTAGACCAGCTCATTACAGAGGGAGAAAATACAAAGACCGTCCACTCTGCTTATATAGTGAGTGTCTATGTAGATGGTTCTGGAAATATGGTACTGGTTAAGAATCCGACCATTACCAACATACCTAAGAAATCAAGTTATAAACCAAAAGCCATTGAAAGTGAGGGGACGGTTGATTCCATTACAACCAATGAAATCAATGAGTTTTTAACGACGTTCTTCAAGCTCTATCCTACAGCGACAGCCAGTGAACTTTCCTACTATGTGAATGACGGGATATTAAAACCAATCGGAAAAGAGTACATCTTTCAAGAACTGGTAAATCCTATTCACAATCGTAAGGATAATCAAGTCACGGTATCGCTGACAGTGGAGTATATCGACCAGCAGACCAAAGCAACGCAGGTATCTCAATTTGATTTGGTACTTGAAAAGAACGGGAGTAATTGGAAGATTATAGAATAACAAATATTGGTACATTATTACAGCTATTTTGTAATCACGTACTCTCTTTGATAAAAAATTGGAGATTCCTTTACAAATATGCTCTTACGTGCTATTATTTAAGTATCTATTTAAAAGGAGTTAATAAATATGCGGCAAGGTATTCTTAAATAAACTGTCAATTTGATAGTGGGAACAAATAATTGGATGTCCTTTTTTAGGAGGGCTTAGTTTTTTGTACCCAGTTTAAGAATACCTTTATCATGTGATTCTAAAGTATCCGGAGAATATCTGTATGCTTTGTATGCCTATGGTTATGCATAAAAATCCCAGTGATAAGAGTATTTATCACTGGGATTTTTATGCCCTTTTGGGCTTTTGAATGGAGGAAAATCACATGAAAATTATTAATATTGGAGTTTTAGCTCATGTTGATGCGGGAAAAACTACCTTAACAGAAAGCTTATTATATAACAGTGGAGCGATTACAGAATTAGGAAGCGTGGACAGAGGTACAACGAAAACGGATAATACGCTTTTAGAACGTCAGAGAGGAATTACAATTCAGACGGCGATAACCTCTTTTCAGTGGAAAAATACTAAGATGAACATCATAGACACGCCAGGACATATGGATTTTTTAGCAGAAGTATATCGTTCATTATCAGTATTAGATGGGGCAATTCTACTGATTTCTGCAAAAGATGGCGTACAAGCACAAACTCGTATATTGTTTCATGCACTTAGGAAAATAGGTATTCCCACAATCTTTTTTATCAATAAGATTGACCAAAATGGAATTGATTTATCAACGGTTTATCAGGATATTAAAGAGAAACTTTCTGCGGAAATTGTAATCAAACAGAAGGTAGAACTGCATCCTAATATGCGTGTAATGAACTTTACCGAATCTGAACAATGGGATATGGTAATAGAAGGAAATGATTACCTTTTGGAGAAATATACGTCTGGGAAATTATTGGAAGCATTAGAACTCGAACAAGAGGAAAGCATAAGATTTCATAATTGTTCCCTGTTCCCTGTTTATCACGGAAGTGCAAAAAACAATATAGGGATTGATAACCTTATAGAAGTGATTACGAATAAATTTTATTCATCAACACATCGAGGTCAGTCTGAACTTTGCGGAAAAGTTTTCAAAATTGAGTATTCGGAAAAAAGACAGCGTCTTGCATATATACGTCTTTATAGTGGCGTACTGCATTTGCGAGATTCGGTTAGAATATCGGAAAAGGAAAAAATAAAAATTACAGAAATGTATACTTCAATAAATGGTGAATTATGTAAAATCGATAAGGCTTATTCCGGGGAAATTGTTATTTTGCAGAATGAGTTTTTGAAGTTAAATAGTGTTCTTGGAGATACAAAGCTATTGCCACAGAGAGAGAGAATTGAAAATCCCCTCCCTCTGCTGCAAACGACTGTTGAACCGAGCAAACCTCAACAAAGGGAAATGTTACTTGATGCACTTTTAGAAATCTCCGACAGTGACCCGCTTCTGCGATATTATGTGGATTCTGCGACACATGAAATCATACTTTCTTTCTTAGGGAAAGTACAAATGGAAGTGACTTGTGCTCTGCTGCAAGAAAAGTATCATGTGGAGATAGAAATAAAAGAGCCTACAGTCATTTATATGGAAAGACCGTTAAAAAAAGCAGAGTATACCATTCACATCGAAGTTCCACCGAATCCTTTCTGGGCTTCCATTGGTCTATCTGTAGCACAGCTTCCATTAGGGAGCGGAGTACAGTATGAGAGCTCGGTTTCTCTT
>Ga0209075_1000426_pt1 | contig 40716 bp, 41 predicted proteins | sample Stecom2011_FD_187523 | JGI IMG/M metagenome (GOLD analysis project Ga0209075, IMG submission 187523) | Agricultural soil microbial communities from Utah to study Nitrogen management - Steer compost 2011 (SPAdes) (version 2) | ecosystem: Environmental > Terrestrial > Soil > Agricultural land...
CACTACAATTTTTAATTAGATACTCTAAAATCTCCAAATATAAAGTTTTATTGTAAGGTGGATTTGTAATAATATAATCTATTTTCATATTCCCTCTGTCTTTATTTATAATACTAAAAACATCGTTAAACTCTTGTTTGAAATTGGAAACGGATATATTATAGTCTGCTATTAATCCATTCCCAACATCTATCACCTTATACCCAAGTCCTTCTACCTTCTTCTTAAAAGTATGATTATCCATAAGCAAAAGAATTACGAACCTCTCTTCATCTTTAGGTACTGGTTTTATAAATTCTCTCATATCTTCAAATAATTTTTCACCAGATTGTTTACTATGCTTTTTAGTTATCATTATTTAAACTCCATAATTGTTTATACCTTAAATATAGTAAATATAGTACTATTATCAAGGGAATTATTTACAAATCTCCCTATTATTTAACTTTATTACGAATTTTGTAAGACTTAATCAAATATTCCTTAGCAAAATTCTCATAATAATTAACAATAAAGTCATAAAACTCTTTATGCTCAGTTTCAAACGCACATTGTGGAGTGGTTTTACCAATTTTCTCATTTTGTGTCACAAGGACATCCAAAAAACTACTCATAAAATATTTGTTGCTGGAATTAATTTCCTCAAGAGTGTATGTTTCAATAACATCATTGAAAGTATAATATAAATATACACTAAAATTCTGAAGAAAATTCCTTTTTTCTTTTTTCTTCTTTTTGGTGTCTTCTTCTGACTTACCTTCCTTCTGCTTTTTTGGTTTTAAAGAAGTGTACTTTATATCAATCTTAGCTTTCCAAAGTTTTTTACCTTTATTTTCTTTTAAATAATCACTATACTTTAAAAGACCGTTGATGAATTCTTCATTGTTGAAAATGTGTTCAAATAATGGATTTAAATTATTTTCAATTATTCTTTTTTGAATTTCACATGGTTCGTAAATATATTTGTAAAAATCCTCTGCCTCTACAAAATCTTCACCATTACTTAAGTTAATAATCTTTGGTTTGAAATAAGATATATACTCATCAAATTTCTGAGTCTCTCCAATCACTTTCTCATTTTCTTTTCTTATTTCCTTAATAACTTCGGTTTGGTTTTCTAAATCTTTATAAAAACTCTCATAAGCTACTCTCAAAGCTACCTTCATATCGAAATTTAACATAAGGACATTACAGGTTTTATTTATATTGTTTTTATCTGGAGTCATCCCCCTGTATATTTTTTGAATCAAAGAAGCACGAGAAGGTTCCTTGATTCCTATTATAACATTAACTAAAGGTGGCATTGAAAAACTCCGAGACGCCAACCCCTTGGCAAATAAAACTAAATGCTTATCTTTACCATGCTTTTTGATTAGTTTATAAACCTCTCTTTCCACATTCCTACCAGATAGTTTTTCACTCGCAGTAATCTCATCAAAAAAGAAATATTCACCTAATTCAGAATTGTTTAATTTTTCAACTATCTTTTTCAATTTTTCTTTATTAGGTTTGGAAATAAAAACAATTGTTACTTTTCCATTTTCAAGGTTTAAAACATCTTTATATTTGTAATTTCTCACTAATGATAAATTATCACCATTGATATATTTGTAAGTCAGCATATACTTTACAAAGTTTATAGTATCTTTTAATAATGCCATCTCAAATGAAAATTCATAAAAATCAACATCGTTATAATCTTTTTTACTCTTCTCAAGTTCTTTATTATAAAATTCTCTAATTTCTTCGTTGATTTTTTTGATTACATACTCTTCCATAATATAGACTTTTAAGTCTGGAAGAGTATTGCTACGCTCTTCTGCTTGTGATATTTTTTCCTCTAAAATAGAAAAAATATTCTCGTGAGTGTTTTTTTGTGTTTTTAACCTTTTTAGTTTTCATATTTTATTCTCCATGCTTGTTTATACACCAAATATAGTACATTCCACACAATTATCAAGGGTTTATTTTAGAAATTTAACCTTTTTTTAACAATTCTTCCAATTTATTCCGATTTTCCAAGTTATAACTATCAAATATCACCTCCACGGCATCCTCGACAATGTCCTTGAATCCAAGTATACATTCAGAAAACTCTCTCATTTTATAGTCCATGAAGTTACAATCAAACTCACCAGCAGAATAAGTTAAAGTACCGTCAGCATTTAAATTAATAACAACATCCTTCCCAAATTGCTCAAAACTCCATATTTGAAAGATTCCACTATAGTACATAACACTCTCTTGCTCACAAGTAGTAATTTCAATATCATCAATATCATCAGCAAGACTAATTAATTCATCAACACAAGTTATCCAATCACTATACCTAACCATTTCAAAATTTTCTGAAATAGTTTTTAAATAATCTAAGTTCTTATTATACCACTTATAAAACCAGTTATAAATATCTTCATAAACACCAACTTCAAATTCATCAAATTTACCAATCCACTTTTTAAGTCTCTTTTTCAATTCATCATAAATATAAATTTTAGGTTTATCTTTACCAATAAAACCCCAAACAGTAATAAATCCCAAACCAATATACTCATGGAGATAATCTATATTATCTAATTTTGGAAGAATAACAAACAACTGTCTCGGTCTAAAATCAATAGTCAATTTAAAATTTTTGTTTTTGAATATTACTTTTTCACCAGTTTCATAAGGTTTTTGAATAACCTCAACATCAACACCTTCCAGTTTTTTCATTTTATTGATAAGGTTTATCATATTTCTATACCTTGAAGTTATAAACAGACTTTGCTATAAAATCAACTTCAACAGTCTCGTCTAAAGTTTTTAATATATCAGCAGAATCCTTATAAGCATCTGGTGATTCGTCTAAAGTTTTTTCTGAAACACAAGTGGTATAAATACCTTCCATGTCCGCTTTAAACTTCTCTAAAGATAACTCCTTTTTTGCTTTAGTTCTTGAATATTTACGACCAGCACCATGTGGAGCAGAGAAGTTCCAATAAGCATTGCCCTTTCCAGTACCTATCACAACACCTTGCTTCATGTTTAAAGGTATCACAACACGCTCACCTTTCTGAGCAGATATCGCTCCCTTACGCATTATTCCATGCTCGAAGTCTATATAGTTATGAGTGGATTCAATAACCTCACCGTCTATTGACCATCCCATTTTTTCAAATATAACAGATATCATTCGCTCTCTGTTTATAGAAGCAAAAGTCTGAGCAACCTGCATCGCTTCATAATATTTGTCTCTATCAACATCGTTCAAATAACCAGTCTCTTCATCAACTAATTTCTGATAGAAATTGGCAACTTGTAATCCAAAGTTTCTTGAACCTGAGTGGATGGTTAAATAATACTTACCTTCGTTTTCGTTAACCTCTATAAAGTGGTTTCCTCCACCTAAAGTTCCAACCTGCTTCAAAAACATTTGAGAAGACTTTTTTATCGTAGCACAAACCTTTTTAAATTTTGATAACTCTTTTTCTGGGTAATCCTGAATTGAATAGTGTCTCCCAAAACCAGATGGTATAAACTCACGAATAACAGAATCTAAACGCTCAAAATCTGGCACACTTGCCCCTAAAATCTCTTTAGAAGTCACTCCGCATCCAATATCCACGCCAATCACTTCAGGCACGACACGCCCCCTCAAAGTCGAAGTAAAACCTATCACAGAACCAACTCCCAAATGAACATCAGGCATTATTCGTATGACCGAATCCTTGTAAACTGGAGAATCCACTAAATCCTGAATCATCTTTAAAGACTGAGTCTCTAACTCGTTTGTGTGGATAATCGCGTTTGTGTATTTACCAGCTATATGTATCATGATAGTCTCCTATTTTAATTGTAGTATAAATATAGTAAAATAAAAGACCTTATCAAGGGTTAATCTCTTAAAAAGGTCTTTTTCTTTGGTTTATTCTTTGAACCTCTCATCACTAAAGTGACGAGATTCCTGCTTCACAGACTTCGCAACCTCTATCTCCACAGGCGTAACTTCCTGTAGTTCCTACAGTAGTATTCTATTATTTAAGCTCTTAGTAATCTAAGTCCTCCATTTAGTAAATCTAGTAATGGCGATTCATCCCATGACTAAAGTCACGGGTGTTCTCACTTATTCTATAAAAAATAAGTCTAACTGAGAAGTATGTGCAGATTCACTCTTGCACCAATTTTTAATATCCCAATCAAATATAGACGAATGTACAAAATTGTGGTCTATAATCTCAGAGACATCCTCATCGGTTTTTGTCTTCATGAAATTTGCTATACGCTCCTTCGCATGCTTTAAAGTGTCCTCCTCATACTCCACTCCAAAACAACTCTTTAAAGCACCTATAGGTTCATGATTATACTCCACAATCTTTTTTATTAAAATATATAAAATAATATTTCCTGAACCTAAAGTCGGGTCTAAGAAAGTCGCTCCCTCACGCTTTAACTTATCCTCATCTATAAAATCCAACATAGTCTGAACTGTCTCAAAAGGTGTCCAGACCTGACCTAATTCCTTCTGAGTATCCTCATCTGCTACATACTTGAATTCCTCAAGCATCTTCTTTTCTAAATTCTCTTCCATATTAAACTAATCCTTTGTCTATACATAAATCCCTAATATTTAATAAACCATCAGTGGCAATCCTTAACCTGTCTTTATAAGTCTCTGGACTCTGGGAATAGTACTCCACCTTAAGTTCATATAACTCCACTAGTAAACGAAGACGCTCTTTTTCTGTTTTTGTGGATTTAATTGATTCTAGTAGTGTGTCTACCTTTTGCTGAAATGTATCGTAATGCATATTACTTTTCCTTTCTTGGTTTTGTTTGTTTGTTTTATAGCATGGACAGGATTCGAACCTGTGACCTACTGCTTAGAAGGCAGTTGCTCTATCCAGCTGAGCTACCATGCTGTGTTTCTAAAATCCATGGTTAATATCAAACCACTCACTTATCTTCTTAACCTTATTTATAACCTCTCTAAGTATAGCTTTATTTTCGTCTTTTGTCAAGGGTTTAATTCTCTCTCGGAGTTCTTTTGCACTCTCATGATTCGATTTTCTTAAATCATAATTCATTAAGTTTTCTAAATTGGTATTCAAAATAACTCGATTCCCTTCAAACATCTTATAATATAAGTCATAAAACACCGAACGCCAACCTGCCTCATATTCACACGCTCTTGTATCCTCTATTTTATCAACTCCAAATAAAGGACACATAGGTTTACCTTTATCCACTATAAGGTGTAAAAAGTGAGAGGACTCATGCACAAAATAAGCAAACTCCACATCACTCTTAAAAGTCACCGTTTTTGATTCCTCATCAAAATCGATGTCATAAAGACTAATCGTGTTTATAAAATTCTGCTTGTTTATCTCCAAAAAACCTCCAGCACCACGCTCATTATCACGACTTAAGTGACCAAAGGTTAATAAGAAATAAGTCTCATTGTCAAAATAAGACATCATCATATCCCAAAACTCAACCTGACCTCTAACTGAGGAGTTAAGTTTCCAGTCTTTAAAGTTATTGTATATATTTAATTTTTCCATGCCATAAATATAGTATAATATAAAACCCTGTCAAGGGATTTCTTGTAAAAAGTTAAAAATACTTGCTTTTTTGCTGATTTATCTGGTTTTTTACCGCTCCTAAGTCAACTTCCCCCATCGCTGTGATTATTTCCTGCTCTAAATTAAAACTATGGATATTTATACCCATTTCCAATAACTCCGAATGAAGAATCTCCGAATTACGCTTTATTGCACGCTTCATATCAGAAGAAAGATATCGACGCTTTATCTGGTCATCAGCAATATCAGGATTGTCCACCAACTCCTGTAAATATAACTCTGTCGCAACATTCATTATAACATTTGATAAAAATTCAACCTGTAAATCTAAACTCATTTTATATCACCACTCTTTATATATTTCTTCATCGCTTCTTTTACTAAATTTAAAGACGGATACCGAATAACCATCTCAGGTCTAATGTCATTCCAAACATCAGAAATTCCATTATACCACATCAAAAACCACCAGAAGTTTGAACTGTTATAAATCTTTTTAGATATAACATCTGGTCTGCCAATATCTCCCTCAGAGCACAAATATAATTCATCCTTGCCAAAGTCAAAATCACCAAACGAGAAAGAACCTAAGTCTCTCTCAACCTGACTACCAACCTTAACCTTACTGAAAAAATTTGTCCTATCTGTTATATTCTGCATACTGTATTTATAAAAGTTTTATTTCCTTAAAATAGTCACAGTAAACAAAACAAAAGATAAAGCTAAAAGAAAAACAGTAAAAGGTTCTAAGTTACTAAAAAATAATTTAAACGATTCTATAACCATATACATATAACTCACTCCTTGAATAAAATACCAGCAATTATAGGTGGAATCTTATCTGTGATTTCACCAACCAATCTAATATCACATAAAGATATCTTTTGAGTACCCTCTAAAAACTTCATATTTGACTCTCCCTTCGTTTCAAGTCTAGTTATCAAATCACGAAATTCATCATCTAGTTTTTTAATATCATTATTATACTCCACGATGTTTTCACTAATCACTGGTTCCTTATTCTCATTATAAAGCATATTACCCTGCTCATCCCTATCAACATGAGCAAAAACTAAAGAACGCCGTCTATCTGTGTATTCTTCAAACTGAGCATCATAATGCTCATCATAAATCCCCAAAGTTATCTCCGAGTAAATATCCTTCAAAAGATGAACACACTCGTAAATATATAAAGCAAACTTAAAGTCAAAATTGCCCTTTGTGTAGTTTTCATACATCCACTCATATAAAACCTTAATTTCAAATAATTGTAACTCTTTTTCAACTAATCTAGTCTTTAATAAATTTAACCATAATTTTCTATCCATTATAAACCACCTTAAGTAAAATTGTGAATGCTCGCGTTCTCATCGCTCGCTCGCAAATTATCGAAATGCTCCAAACCAGTGACCAACTGCTCATCTCGGTCTTTAATCTGACCTAAAGATAATAAAATCGAATTTGTTATCAACTGAGTTATAAAAGAAAAAGCACTACTACAACGAGACTCATCATATCGATTTATATAAGTATAGACTGTTATAATAGCATCCTGAGAAATATCATCAATATCCTCCTTATTCCTTAAAGTATTAAATAACTTAAAAGAAACAATCCTCCCCTGAACCATCAAAGAAACATACTCAGTCAACTCCTCTTTTATCTTCATGAGTTTCTTTTCATGCTCCCTCTTTTCTTCATCAGACATCTTTGAATATCGCTCTTGTAATTCATTTATACTCTTTATTTTATTATTTATAAAAGACTTTGATAAAGAAAACTTTTCATCAGATAACTTCTCATTATCAAATTTACTACGCATTCGCTTCGAATACCCAGAACACCACTCTCCAGTATCATATATATTGTTATTGTTGTATTCAATAACAACCTCACGCAATCTAGCATTATTTACATAATCCGCCATAAAACCAACCTTTTTATTTAACCGCTTTTATAAATATAACAAAATTTGTGTAAAATAGTTAACAATTATATCTATTTTAACCTCATACTTGACATCTTAGACTTTGCCTTCAACTCCTGTTTTTGCATTTCCTCCTCTTCTGTTTTTATCATTTGATTAACTACATCTTGCATTATTTCTATCTCTCCCCAACTCGTATCTTCAGAAATTCTATAAGAAGTATATTTAGAAATATTCAAAATTAAAGAAATTATATCCCTTATATTTATCTGACCAAAAAGAGAATCATCATCTATTACCATCTTCACTATCTGACTTTCACCACAGTGAGGACACTCCAAATTTAAATAAAAATCTAAACCTATATTACGCTCTTTTATAATCTCTAATAAATAAACATAATCATAAGCACTAAGACCTAACACAAACTCCAAAGGAGAATCAACGCAAACACTACGAATAACTTCCTCTATCTCAGAGTCCTCATACCTAACACCCAGTTTGTCTATTTTAGGATAACTAACAATAAAAGTCTCACCAGAATCAGGAAGAGTGACCTCCTCCTCTATATCACCATCTAAATAATTTATCTTCAAATTCTCAAGACGAATCTCTTTAGAAAAAGAACGAGAACATCCAGAACACTTTTTTATCTCTAACTTATAACCACTGTTATTAATAAAACTATTCGCACGCAACCAAAGTGATAAATATTTTCTATCCTCTAGCAATAAATCCTCAAACTTAATTCCATGAAAATAAAAACATCGCTCTATAATTTCATTCACTATCGTGGTCGCATTGTTTTTGTTTATTAAACCAATAAACTTAACATCTCGCAAGTTTAGAAAACGACCTTTTATATAAGAACCCTTTGGATAAGACTTACCACGAGACGGCAACTCATCCATAGTCAACTTAACAAAGTTATATTTATCCAGCAAAAGAGTATGAGACATTCATAACCCCCGTGAAAGCACCACCAGCATGAATTCCAGATAATAATGTGGTGGTAGGTGGACAAGATAACAACGCCTTCTTAATACAATTACTCTGAGTCTCTAAAAATAACTCAGGTGTCAAATTAGAACCATAAATCTTAACACGAGACAATAACTCCAAAGCATAAAAATTAAAAACCGTGGTCAATAAAAACACAGGAATCGGAGGACTTGTAATTACAGGAGACGCACTAACAGAAGAAAAGTTCTGAGAGACTTTCTTTGCTATCAAATTAAAAAGGTTTATAAAACTTAATTCTGGATTGCCACACCACATCGCCGTTTTAATCTCATTGTAACTAAACCGAAGACCCTTAGGTGAAAAATATCCATACGAACCAACAAAAGGAAACATGGTAACACCCGTAGAAACAGAACCATTAACCATTAAACTCGGAATACGAGACCTACGCTCCAACTCCTCTATATAAGAATTTAATGCCTCATGAGTACCCTTTAAATAAAAATCTTGCTCAGGATTCCCAACAGGATTTAAAAACTTCTTCATAAACCTCTCAAAACTCATAAACTCCCCACAAAAAATTAATTAAAATCATCCCAAAAGTTTTCAATTGAATCTTTTATAAAATCATTCGAATCACCAAAACCAGTCATGAAAACTAAAGGTAAATTATCCTCTTCATTCTCATCAGGATTCTTCTCACGAACCGTCAACGAATCTAAATCAATTTCTGGCTGATTTATACAATAAACAGACCAATATAAAGCAGAAACTAAATCATCATTTTGCCCCTTAGCACCCCTAAACACATTCGGAGAAATCTCCTCATATCTAGATAACTGATTAATAGTATCATAATCATTTATAATTAAATGCTTTTTCTCAACCGCAGACTTTAATAACTTACATGCCTCAAGTTTGGATTTTTTAGTCGCCTTTGTACCTAAAGAAGCAGTATTCGAATCCGTGTTTAACATGGTCTCATTACCTATATCATAAAATAATTTGTTTACAGCTAATAAACCAATATCATTATTCTCTATAACAAATAATGCCCCATTATACCACATGCTTATATCATGAACAATTTGTGCATAATCATCAACAGGAATCGTGTTTCTCTTATAAACAGCAACCTGCTCATATAAATTCTTTTTTCTAATCCGTAAAACCTGAATTGCCGAATAATCACCACCAGTACCAACAGCAGTATCAACACCCATTACATATAAAGCACCTTCCTCTGGTTCCTCAAATATCTTTAAATCATAACCATATTTATACTCAATAGGTTCTTTAGAAGAAAGAGAAGCTAAAGAATCTGAATCAATTAAAGTACTAGTACTTCCTAAAAATGAACAATTCTTGTTTACTAAACCAGAAGAAATATACTCACCATTCTCAACACCAACAGGAGTATAAACAACCTGAATGCCTTTCTCCTCAACCCTATCAACTATAAAATTTTCACCATAAATATTAATGAGTTCATCACCAGACTTTAAATCCCTCGCCTCTACCCACTCACCTTTGACGCTTTTAAATTTGTGGTCTTCACTACAACCTTTAGTCTCACCACCCTTAAAATAAACAATAACACTCTTTGAGTATTTTTTCATCACACTGTGAAAATTTTTATAACCATCTCTCGTTAAAATTTTCATAAACAACCCTCACTTTAACTAACCCTTGAAAATGGAGTTTGTGCTATAATGATCGTATTTGGTTAAACTGCTTTTTTTAACAATACGCTCCTTAACACCACCACCAATAGAAGAAGAATCTTGAACCACAATGTGGTCTTTATCATACTCCCTTAAAAAGAACATAATGTGACCAATCTCTCCATCCATTGCCTTTTTATTCAAAACATCACCCTCACGCATCGCCGAGAAGTTATTAATATCAACAGGATGTTTTTTAATGTTTGAATCTATCTCCATCAACTGTTTCACCAATCCCTCATTACCAGCACCAGCGATCTCTGGTCTCGGGAACTCAACACCAGCATTTTTGAAAACTAAAAGAGCATAACCACTACAATCTAACTGTTTATATTTTATAACCAAATCATTAACATTAGTACTCTCACCAATAGCATCACCATCCCGTGTGACAAAAACAAAGTTCCCAACACTATCTATCTTTTTACCCATGCCATATTTAGTACCAACAGTCTGAATATCTGTTTGCTCTTTTGCTTCAGAAAAACGCTTTAACTTTTGCCAAGACGACCTTACAAAATCTGGTACAATAGAAATACCCTCAGACTCTTTTTGAGAAGCTAATAAATGTTTCATGATTCTAGAGACATCAGTACTAAGACCAGTAATACCCAACTCGTCTAAAACAACCTCCATGGATGCCTCAGTTCCAGATTTTCCAGAATATAAACGACCTAAAGAAGAAACTAAACTCCAATTCCACTTGTGCTCAGACATAACTATAAAAGTGAGAGAGTTTGAAGCTATATTCGGATTCCCCTCTCTAGAGAAAGAAGGTTCCGAATAACCCTCCAAAATAGAAATATATAATTTTTCCATAATCTTTCTTCGCATGTCAGAACTATACTCAGTTATTAAAATTCCGATTGGTACAGGATTACCATGAAACTGTTTATTATAAATCTCATCTACAAAATTACTAATTTCCATTCTATCTGTCTCTTCAAAAGATATTTCCAAACCTCGAGAAGAAACATCATAAACTATAGAGTTCTTAAAACTATTCCCTAAAGAAATCTGACCAGAACCAGAATCACCATCTATAGTATGTAACTGAACCGACTGTGTATAAAATCTAAAATTATCACTGTTTATATCACCAGTGAAAAACTGTACCAAAAATCTAAAAGGTAAATGTGGTTTGAAATCAAAAAACTTATTTACATTCAATTTATTCACACTACATCCTTCCCCTTTCGTACTCATCAAAAACTAATTCAATAACCCACTTCAAAAGACTCTCATTCGTATAAGATAGCTGATAAGTTTTTATTTTCTCAACACGAAGACCATTAAATTTGTGATAATAAACACCCCTATCTAAATTATTAGATAAAATTGTTATTTTTAATTCATCAAAATCACGCTTGCTAGAATCACTATAATCAACACGCTGATATAAATAACCAGTCTTATCAAAAGACTGTTTTACAGAAAACATAGAACCAACATTTACACCATCCACCTCATCTATATATAAAGACCTTTTAACACTCGCCTCATCACTCTCAATTAACTCTATAGTTAAAACAGGTTTGAAGGAATAATCAGGAATCAAAAACTTCTGAGATAAATTTCCATAGTGATAAACCTCAGTTTTGTTTTTTAAGGTGGGAATGGTAAACCCAGCACAGTTTACCAACTCCTCAGCACCCTGCAACGCATTCTTCTTAACCTCAACTTTATAACTATCCGAGAGTTTAACAGTCTTCTTAGAAAAATAATCAACTATATTTATCCCCATCCAAAAACCCCCTAAACTAAAACCTTCGTTTGGGTAGAATGCAAAGCACCACAAATAAAACAATTTGGAATATTATTAACAGGGAACTTCATTTTATTGTCACCCAACTCAATAGTTCCTAAAGCATTAACCTTTATATTGCCCATTGAATTAACCGTTATATCCTTATCGCTTTCTAAATTTAAATCTCCATCGCTCTTTATCGTTATATCACCACTCGAACCAGTTCTTAATTCCATATTACCATCGGTGTCTATTTTATACATCGCTCCAGTCCTGTGTGTGAAAACTAACTCACCCGTTTTTCTATTTAAAGTCAAAAAGTCACCATTGTCAGTTTCCATTAAAACCATATTGTGAGGATAAGAAGTTTTATCACGCCTGTTTGTGAAATCACTCTCCGTGTTTGAAATACTAAAAGCAACCGAATCATAAATAGGTCTCTGAATATCACCCTTATCAAAATATCCACGAACAACACTTCCATTCTCAGGAATAACCATCGAACCCTTGGTAGAACCTAAATAAGAAATATCAGGTACAGCAAAAGGTAAATTGTTATCACTCAAATTATCGTAATAACCAATAACTCGAACCTGACACCGTCCAAGCATTTTCTCATCGTTATTATTTACAACAACACCGCTCCAACGCTCTGTATGCTTCTTTTTCTCACCAGAACCTATTTCATCTTTAACACCCTTAGAGACTTTCTTTGTTTCAAACATCTCTTTTAATTCACTCAAATCTTTCATCGCCCACTCCCATTATAACCATCACTAACAACAACCACCTCTAAACAATAAGGTAAACGCTTTTGATATTTGTGTTTAATCTCAACTATTATATATTCCCCATTGTAAATCGTATCAGACTTTTCTTTAGAAGATAAATCAACACGAACCTTCATACCCAACTCAGGTCTAAACTCCTCACGTATAAAATATTCATTCTGCTTCGAAGTATCTATAGTAAATTTAATAAAATTGTGGAAGAAATTCCTGCGAACCATTTCATTGTGATAAGAAGCTACATTATAATGCTCATGTAAATCATCAAAAACCATTCCACAATCTACATTATTCGAAATAAGTTTTTTATTTATTTTGTTTGAAATTGAAGACAACTTCAAACCACCATCGGAGTAATCAGAAACCACACATCCCTCAACAGCAGAGTTTGAAAGGTTCCCATCATTTATACTCTTCTTAAATTCCTCTTTGTTTAAGTTTCCTGAAATATAAGGATTGTATAAATTACATTTTAAGTCATACCCACCACCATTCAAAGCAATCCGTGAATTGTTTAGAAAACTTATCTCATCAATTGAAATATCCCCCTCTCCAAAATTATCACTACCAATAACACTCCGATGTTTAAAATTTAATCTGGAAGAGGACTCTGATAAATTTTTAATAGAGTTTAAATAAACAATTCCATTTTTATTTGTGTAAATTAAAGGCGAATCATTCTCACCAACCCAAGCACTATCAACCACACGCTCTATAAAATCCTTCTTGGTTTCATTGCAACTTACCCAATGAGAAACATCATCAGTCTCAACCATCTCAACAAACCCCAAAGAAGTATCTTTCAAAACTTCAGATAAAACTTCAGAACTCCTAATACGCTTACGACCACTCTCTTTGAAATAATCATCGTTTGGTGGATAAACTAAAACCTCATTCAAAACACTCTCAGCATTATAAATACAAAATAAACGCTGGAGAAAATAATTCTCATTAATAACAGGAATTGACTCTATACCCTGAATAACATAAGACGCTAATAAAAAAGGTTTAATTATAACCTCCTCATCATAAGTACTATCATTAGGAGAAAGACTTACACACAACTCATCTCCTGCCTTTATTAAATGCGAATTAAATAATCTCCCAGAATCAGCAATCTGAATTGAAAAAGAAGGTAAAAATGAAAACATATTCTCAACAATTTCAAAACCATCAACATCAGAATTTGGAATAACTAAACCACCATCTGGATTATTTAACTCACCAATCCAAATTTTGAAATCAACATAACCACCACCAAGTTCTCCCGAACCACGAATTAACTGATTTTTTGAAACTTCCATTCTATAAACACCTCTTAACTGCTTTTTACAGTGAAAGTTATACCACTATTTCCACGTCGCCAACCACTTATATTAAACTTCTCAACTATTTTATAAGACTCCTCCAAGTTTTTAGGAGCATCAAAACCACAAAATACATTATCATTAAAAGTTATCAAAAAATCACCCTTCTGATATTTCATATAATATAACAAATGCGAAGAAGCAATCGTTTTTAATAAGTCTCCACTTTTATTGAAAATAGAAACCATATCCTTCGCAAGTTTTAAACTCGGTTCAGGAATGTTTTGTAAAAAACCCATAACTTCAACAGCATTATCTTTGCTCTTTTTTATTTTAGTCTCTATATCCTTTATAGTCTCTAAACTCATTTCTGAAGTTTCTGGTGTCTCCTTTAATAACCTATAAATAGAAAAAACAACACTCTTATTCATTTGTTTGAATTTTCCATCACCACCTAAATTTGCATTCTTACCCTTTACCTCAACACGCTTTTTATCTATTATTAAATCTCCACGCTTTTTACTAAACTTCACATTCCCAAAAGTGGAAGCTAGTAAAAACTCACCACGACCTATCGCAGGTCTCGGAGAAGTTACCTCCAAACAATCTGATAAATAAGACTCCCCAACATAAGAAGAAATCTTAGAAAGACTCAAAAATTTAGAAAGAGGAATTGGTGAAAACGGTTCACATGTAAACCTATTCTTGGAAACCTGATTAAAAAAAGTGGTAGAGTCTATCTTAAGGTTTTTTAATAAAATCATATAATGAGTGTTTTTTAATCCCTTATATTCACCCAACTTCTCATCAGTCCAAAAATTGTTTAAATCATTTTCTAATTTGGTTTTGTCTATATAATAATTTTCATTCATGTAGTATTTATAAACAAAAATTATCTGTGAGTATTTGATGGTTTCTTTAAGTTTTTATAAACCCATAAACACCATTTGTACCATTATCCATGTATATAAGTTTCTTAACAGTGTTGGAAGGAAGGGAGAAATTAAACTCCTCTTCTTCAAAATTCTGACCATTTAAGAAATAACCAATCAAATTAAACACTCGACTCTTATTAGACAAATTAACACAATAAATAACATACGGTTCCTCATTACTACCATTTGCCAAATGAGGAATAGAAAACCTCGGAACAAATTCCGTTGCCCTTGTCATTATTTCAAAATTTGTTATAATATCATTACCATTATTATTGTCATCATTATCTCGTAAATAAACCGTAAAACTTTTTGTATTACCCTGTCTTGTGGATTCTAATAACTCGGCACATTCAATATAAGATGCCTGTAATTCATTTACTTTATCGTTTGAAACAGGAGTAAACCAATAACCCTGTGAGAATTGATATAAGTCAACATAATTTATAAAAATAGGTTTTTCTGAAGGGTGGTCATAGGTATGAATAAAACCTAAACCACCTTCTTCAAACCAAGTAGTCTGCTTCTGGTGATAAATACTATCGTCTATACCTGTTGGTTTGAACTTTCCTAAATAGTAATAATTTTTCATATCATAAGAGTTAATAGAGAAAGAATCACTACAAACATCAAACACATCCAGTCTTTTATAACCTTCAGTCAATCTATAATCAATCGTTCCTTCTGATGCCTTTTTCAAAAACTCAAAGTTCCTGCTATTATAATCAGAACCCACCTCTGGAAAGTCATACTCTGAATAATATCTATAAAAACCGTCAGAAACTGAGAATATAGAATTTGGATTATACTCATTATATTTTCCAAAAACTGTTTTGGAGTCAAACACTTCATCTTCGGAATTTATAAGACCTTCATGACCTATAAATTTCTTGTTTGGATTGTTTGAACTGGAAGAATAACTTAAATAATTCCTACCAATGAATACTTTTGGAGAATAGTGTCTAGAGTTCTGAAACAACCCTTTTACTCCCAAAGAAGTCATGTAGGAATCGTGAAATTCAAAACTCTTAATTTCTCTTGAGTTAATTAGACATGATTCAACATTATGCATAGAATTTGTTTTTTCTAATTTTCCATTAACATTTTCTAAACTATAAATGTTCTTAGTATCCAAAAGGGTATTAATTCCTCTAAGAGAACCATAGAATAAGTTTCCCGAATTGATAAAAGAAGTATAAGAAGAACCAGATTTTAAATTAATGTTTTTAGAGTTTAAACATAAATTAAAATAATTGGCATGTAAGTTATCGCTCGTAATACCAGATGTGTTTATTCTAAAGAATCCCCTTGGTACATTTTCACTATACTCATAATCTTTCTCATAATTAAAAATATCTATTTTATCATATTCGGATGTTGTTCCACAAAACCCTATCCTATTGAAATTATTATTAGACTCAACACCAACAGTTCCACCAACAGTTCCATTACTAGTATTCCCAAAACTTGAAAAAATAACAGAAGGTTCGTTATTACTTTCATTAGAAATAAACAACCTTCCATACCTATTCCAAATAGTATCGTTTCTCTCGGTAACAGGACTTGTGATAAAATTGATATCATAAAACCCAACATCAGGAGTACTGTAAGTTTTATCTTTCTTCGTAGTTAAAAATGTACCCTTTTCACGCCACTGAATAGTAGATGGATTTAAATTTGTGAATCTATCAAGTGTCTTAGTATATTCATTATTTAATTTAATCATATAAACAGAATTTTCATCACCAACAGTTAAACCACACTGAAGATTTATAACAAACGAAGTCTCCTTAACTATTTCTAAATCATTATTAAAATATAAAACCCCAGCTAAAAACGAATCATTGAGTTTCCAAGTATGTGTTCTATCCTCACTATACTCTTCACCAATTAATAAAATAGCTTTATAAGAACCATTAAAACTCTGAGGAGTTCTATTGTCCATTCCACTATCTACAATTATTTTATACGCACCAAAACATTCATTATTGGTAGTCTTAACCTCCAAAGAAGGAGAATAGGATAAATCAAATAACCCCTTGTGTCTCTTTGGATTGTAAACAATATCACAATTTGTATTTAAATCTTCAAGAGTTAAATTATTAAATTTGGATTGGTCATTGGTTTTCAATTCACTCAACCATGAGTTTTTATCCTTTAAGAATAAATAACCACCTAAAACAATCTTTAAACCACCTACCGATTTAACTACACTTTGCTTAAACTTTTCTGTTAAATAAATTTTCATTCAAAACCTTAATCAATTTTATAAAAACCATAACTTTCTATATCTCCGACATCAACACCTTTAAGAAATAAAAACTGAATAGAAGTCTTTGAAGGTAAATTAAAAGTCTTTGAAGAATGAGTATTATATTTTAATTCTGGAGCAGTTATTGAAACACCAATATTAGAATAATTGTAAACATTTACAACAGTATTTGTCTTCAAACCAGAACGATACATTTCTAAATCTTCATCACCTCCTATTTTTATAAGTTTAGTAGTAGGAGTGACATCTATCATATCCTCAACAACGGAGTTCAAACTATCAACCTGAGATTGTAAAATAGACATCGTATCGTCTTGGTGAATTCTATTACTAACATCCTTCCACTTTATATTATATTGTAAATTGCCAGAATTGTAAACATTTAAAGATTCACTTGAAAAAATAATATCCTTATTAGAATCAAGAGGACTAAACTTTACACTTCCGTTTTTTCTTACAGTGAATATATTTTTCCTCTTCCAACTTCCACCCTCAGCAGTGCCCTCGTTGCTTTCCAAAGAATCACGCCACGCCTTTGATTTTATAGAGTTTATATCCGACTCACCACAAGCGACTATAAAAATGTCGTTTTCATTGTTCTCAACTTCATTCCACTGACCAATAACTATTTTGTCAGAGTTTCCACCCTTCTGAATAAGACCAGAACCAATACCAATAAACTGACCAGAGTTTCCAGAAATATAATTATACTCACCACCTATCATTGTGATGTTTTTAGTTCCACCCATCTCAAAAGTAGAATTTCGAACTCCCACTAAAGTTCCAAGAAAGTCATATCGAGTACGACCTTTAATAGTCAAATCTTTTGTGTTTAACAAACTAAAGTTTTGAAGATGTTTTGAAACGAAATTCCTTCCCTTAATGCCCTTAACACCAACATGATTATACATCACATCCAATGGTCTCAAAATATTATTTTCACTATTGTAAAAAGAAACATTCCGAACATTTAATCCATCATCCCTAAAAATATTATTTGAGGAATTTATAAAACTATTATTTCCAGCACCTTTAATGCCTAATATATTATCCCGAGAACTCATGAAAAAGTTTTCATTGGAATTATTTCTAATAACATTCCTTTGTGAATAAATAAAAGAGTTCCCATGAGAATTACTCACATTCCTAAGAGTATTATCCATCCCAAACAAATCAAAATTACTACGCTTTTCTTTTTCTCCTTTTATCTCATGTATTCTAAAAGTTCTATTATATTTTCCAGCATTATAATTAAACTCAACAGCACGACCATCCCACTTTGCTGTGTTTTTGTTGACACTAGACAATACTAACTGAGGAATAGAATCTTCTATAAAATCCTCTGACTTACTCATGATGTTTAATTTACTATAAGAATCATAAGGTTCAGTATCAACATCATACATATTTGAAATAAATAAAGTCTTGGTAGTTCCATAAGTAGGTAAACCCTCTAAATTATCATTCACAATGTGAACAGAAGGAGACTTATCTGAATAATCACTTGGGAAGAAATCAGAAACATCTATTGTAGAATTATCCGTTTTGGTTTTTAACTCCATATTTAAATTTATTGTATAATTTAATTTATCTTCAGAGTCCTTATAAATTACAAACTTCCCGTCCTCAGGATACACTAAACCAAATAATTCCACATCCTGACCATACTTAAATAACTTCTCATTGGGAGTTTCGTTTTTATAAGTCATGCTCAACAACGCAATTGCATCATATTCCTGTTTCGAAAAGACATCAACTAATTGAATATCTTTAGGAGAAATATTTAACTCCAACCCACCCTTCTCAGTCCTTCCAATCTCAAATAAATAATTTGTGTAGTTTTTTAATTTGTTTACCTTTTCATTATACCCAGAAACATTAACAGGATACGGTAAGTTATTGTTAAAATTATACAACACATCACGCATAATTATAGTAGTATTCTCAACTAAATCTTTATAACTTATCGATTCTATTGCGTTGTTTAGTTTTCTATTTTCTATAAAACCATCAATATCACGAATTAACACAAAACCAACAAATGCCGTTTTAATACCATTTGCCTGTTTTACTAAAACCTGCTTACCACTATCAACTATATCAAATATCAATTCTTTACTCATTCAAATCCCTCTATCCATCCATATATATAAATTTAACAATTACCTGTTAAATAAAGGTTCTCCACAAAATAAATAATCCGTACCAATCCTATAATCAAGATTCATTTCCAAATAAGGTTCTCCAACTCTAATATGAGTTAACTCTTCAATAAATTCATTATTTGCAATCGTTGGGAATAAATCTACATGAGTTTCATCGGAAGGATAAACAGTCTCTTTTAATAGTCTATATAAAAGCATCCTGTCAGAACCTCTTGTTAAGAAAATATAGAAAAAACTATCATATATCTCAAAATTTAAATACTTTATATTAATACTAATTGTCCTCGTTACCTCAGGTAAAAACTCTGAAGAATTTTCATACCTCACCTCATTAGTTTCAACATTTCGAATCTTTGCTCTATATTTAATTCTATCCCAACAAATCCCAAAAACAAGATTGGAATTTAATCTTTTAATAAGAGACATTAACAAAGTATAATTATCCATCCTCTCTGAATAATTATACGACACATCAGAAGTTATCTTACAAGTAGAATAAAACGGAACATATAATTTTATAAGATGTTTGTTTTTATCATTATAAACAGACTTTTCTCTATTAAAATCAAAATAATAATCAAAATTAAAAATTCTAGAATTATCATATAACTCCACAGAATTGTTTGTCATTATTCCAATCTCTTTCTTAACCTCAATTAAATATTTAATCCTATTTAATATTTTTGTAATAGGTTTTATACTTTCTATTAACCTTATAAAATATTTCAAATTTGAATTTAAAAACTCATAGTCTATATTACCACTAAACAAATCCAAATCAAATCTAGAAGTTAAGAAAAACTCCGAATAATCATTTATACTATCTTCAGAATAAAAGGTGGGATTCTCCTCAATCGTAGGTTCAGTCTTAACCCATAAATTTATAACTCGACAAGAAAGGGAGAACATTTTGAGAATGAAAATCATACCATTTGAAGAACCTTTAATCTGATTGTAATAAGGAAGGTTTTTTAAGAAATATCGAATGACATCAAAAACATCTTCCTCCGTTCTTTCATAACCGCTACTTTTTATACCTAAGTTAATCTTCATTAAACTCTCAACATCAAAGTCTACATCACAACCCATCTGCTCCATATATTTGTATAAAAATTGACTTTCTATTTTATCCACATCATTAAAATCACCAATCCGTGCTATTTTCTCCAAAACCGAGATATTCTTTTGCTTTGACAAATCCGTATATAAAGAGTTTAAATATAACTGAAAGAATTCTATAAAACGACCATAATCAGAATTCTTTAAATACTTAGGAGTGAATCTTTCTATATTTATTTTTCTACCCTCAGAATCAATAACACGCCACACTCCAAACTCACCAATATTAAAAGTGAAGTTTATTAAACTCTGTGATAAATTTTCATTCCCCTCTACATAAATATATGCCTCAACCACAACATTGCCAGTCTCTACAATTCCATCTATCTTGAAGTAAACACTACCATCCAACAAGTAAGAGGAATCATCAAAAGTGTTTATATTTATCCTCCCAATAGACTCACTAGATAATTTTATATTTATCTGAGTTCCGTTTAACCAATTTTTATTGGGATTTGTAACACGACACCAAACACTCCCCTCTGTGTTATCCTCAACAATTAAATTCGAAGGTTCCGCATGCTCAAAATTTATAACACATCTTTTTAATCTATCTATCTCTTCTTTAGTCTCTAAAAAAAACCACTCTCTATCAATGTGCTCAGTTACACCACTCTGCTCATTCTTACCAAAAGAGAATATTGATTTATTTGAACTCCTATCCCAAACTTCTATAACAAGACCATGCTCATTTAATTCATCAACTAAACCATCAACCTCTTTTAAGTTAAATTCTAATTTGTAAGTGTTATAACCATCAAACGAAATCTTTATCGACTGTTTGTCAATTTTATTATTATCAACTATTGGATTTACAAAACCATCATCAATCGCTTGCTGATAATCATGCTTTCTTAAAAAACTATAAAGAATATTGCTATCATCAGTACCTATTTTAATAACAAACTGTTTATAATCCAACCCAGCAGAGTCTTTAATCACAAACTCACATTTTCTAACAGAGTTTTTAGTAATAGAAAAATACTCCGTACCAATATCACTAACAAACTCTGGAGGAACATCATCTATATAAACTTTAGAAATTCGATTGGATAAAACTAAAACATCATCATTATCAAAACCTAAATATCGAGTAGGATTGTTTGGATGACTAAAATCCCAACCAGCAGGAAAGTTTGCATCATAATGTAAAACTGGATGTTCTGGATTCCAATAAAATTCATTAGAAACTATATCAGCAGACGCATCCCCACAAAAAGTCCAAGTATCACCATCCTTACTTTTTGAAAAAGGAGAGAATCTTTGAACATTAGAAAATATACTATCATGCTCCCAGATAAATTTCCAAGAACCGTCAAACCGTAATGCATCACTATTAAACTTTCTACTTTCTTCTTTTTTCATTCTATACCCATAAACCTAACACTTCCAATTTGTTTCTCTCAATAGGTGTAAACTGTAAATGAGACCATTCTTCTCTACACCGCTTCTCAAATTCCTTGGTTATAAAAATTCGATTTATAACAGGATTACTCACAACCACAACATCCGTTTCCTTTGTTTTGTTTTTTATATGAGAAAACAACTCCCCCTTATATATTTCCAACTTCTTCAAAACATTAAAAACCAACACACGAACCGCCTCTTTCAATTCTCCAGAATCACAGTTTTCTATAAACCCTTCCAAATCCTTCGTCTCTAAAACACTCTCCCTAAAAGATTCAAAACTATTTGTTATCTCATTCTTTTTCTCAAACGGTAGTTTTATATTTTTGTTTTCAAACCAACTGTTTATATTTTGAACATTCCATAAAAACTTCTTTATAACTTTTAACTTTAACTTTTTTATTTCACTCTTGAAATTTGTAGAATAAGAATTAAAAGTTTTCCACTCCTCATTACCATCACTATTTATAGACGAGTTTATATAATCCTCAAAACCACGAAATCCCTCAACCTGAATAAAAACATCACTACCGATAAGAGGATTGTTTACAGAATCCATAAGTTTTTCATTATTAATAGAAACCTCTATCTCAGAAGAAGAACTAATCTTCCTTATTGTTTCTACAAGTTTGGAATAAGGACATGTCACAAAACCCATAAAAGACTTTTTATCTAAAAACTTTTTTAAATCTTCCTTATTTAAAGGAACCGATGTTTTGTTAATATCAAATATCTCTTTATTACCAAGCATAAAATAAACCCCTTTATACTATTTATAAATAGATTATATGGAAGAATTTTTGAAAGAATATGGAAACAATTATTTTACACTGAAATGTAAAATCAAAGATGAGAATCAATGGATTCCCATCACACTTAAAGGTGTCTTATCCGAATTACCAAATATTTCAATGTCAAACAACTGGGAAGAATCCCCAGCACACGCCTTCGGTAGTTTTTTATCTGAAACACTAAATAATGATTTATTTGAATTTCTATCCTACGGACAACAAGACAGCAATAACCCATATACTAAACAATTACAATTTGGAGATTTTACATCACGAGTTTATAAAAACTCTGAGATGCCTTCCTTCGATTTGAAATTTAGAATATACACAGGACAAAAAATAGGTTCTAAACCAATGTCAACAGCAAAAGACTGGGTAACTATATTATCGCTAACAACACCCATAAATTCAAATAATGAATTTAGTTTGTCTGAAACAATAACTAATATAGGTTCAACAGCAGAAGGTTTGGCAGATACCTTGAGAAACCTAAAAACAAAGAAAGAAGTAAAAACAAAAGAACAAAAAGAAATGGAAGAAGTAGACGATAAAATAAATAAATCTATAAATATTATCGAAGAAGACTCTTCAGAAGAAGACAAAATGAGATTAATGAAAAATAGAAACTTTGGAGCTAATGTCTTTGAGTTAAAACTATTCCCTTTTATATACAAAAAACCATTCTATGTTTATATATCTAACTGGACAGTTACTCCCTCAAAAGAATATAACCAAACAAGCAAAGATAGTTTTTACTATGACTTTTCAATATCCTGTGGATTAGACCGTGTTTTATCATCTAACACTTGGGATACCTATTTTAGAAACTAATTATCATTATTGAAAAACTTTGAAATTTGATAATTTGAAGGAATAACATTTGTCTCCAAATTTAAGTCAAAATCTATCCACAAAGGATTAGGAGTACCGTTTTCAAATTTAAACTGAACAGAAGGAGACATACTCCAACTCTTCAATATCCAATCCATTCTATCCATTTTCCACTTTGGTGTAGAAATTAAAAATGTATAGTTTCCACGCTGTTTCTTTATCATCTCAGTATCTTCCCTAAACACCTTTTTTCCAGTTTCCTCTATCATCTTAAGCAAGTCCGTATCACCATTATCCATTTTTGATTTCTCTTTTATATCCTTTAAAGTATCTCTCGATTTCTTTGCAGTACTTATTATCGGTTCTAAAGAAGCATTCTTTAAAGTGTACTTTATAGGTGTCGAAGAAACCTTTGTTAAAAATTTTATCAAATCAAAATAATTAACACTACAGGTCGATGCCGAATCACCATAGTAAACTCTAAAATTTAATTTCAAACTTAAAGGACTGCCACCTTCAACAACACGCTGTGACCAAGAATCCGTCACTGGAGAAGTATAAATATTTTCACTAGACATCGCTCGAAGAAGTTTGCTATTAAATAACTCATTTAACTTTCCAGCAAAAACAGCACCAGCACCATCCTTCCAAGAAGTAGAAACACTAACTGATAAAGGTTCCGTGTTAAATATTTCAAAAGATTCAAAAGGAAGATTCTCAGAGTCAGTATTATTTTCTATAACTTCTTTATTCATAACACGAATTCGAACCTTTGAAGTACCATAAGCAACAGGAGAATTACCCTTATCACTTATATTCCCACTCCTCTGAACTATTTTTATACCCATTAAAACACTTATCCCTTAATTAAGAAAACAACCCAAACAACCCACCAGTCTCATTTCTTTTTGTTTTACTATCAATGCTCTCAAGAACCTTTAATAAAGATTCCATGTATTTATTAAAATCCTCACCCCTAATGCTTTCACTCTCTCCACCACCAACACGAACACTCTGTGGGTAAATTCTTCTAATACCTGAAGAAATATCAGAAGCATCAGTACTACTAAAAGTGTTATATTCATAATCATTAATATACCTATCTCCAGAGTTTAAACTAGAGTTATTTAAAGTATTTGTAGAAATAACAACATCTTCTTTTTTACCTTTTACACTATCAACCAACTCTCTTAAAATTTCTTTAATTTGAATTCCTGTTTCTATCAAAGGCATTATCGCCTGCTTAAAAGCATCACCTGTTTCCATGGAAATATTCGACTCTATAGTTCTTGAACTACCACCACCAAAGAAAGACATGACCGATTTAAACAATTTCGAAACTGCACCACTTACCATATCTAAAACACTATTCAAAAACGAGAAGAAAGAGTTTATCGTAGTAGTCACCTTATCAACTGTAGTTTTGAAAAAATTACCAACCCAAGAAACAATAGAAAAAACTCCAAGAATGATTTTATCAGAAACATATTCCTTAATAACACTAAACACATCTACTATTTTAGAAACAATACTTATCATAACACCAGTAACAGCACCCATCATCCCAAGTATCAACTTCGGAATAGTTAATATAACATCCTTGAAAAATCCAAAAACAGAAGAGACCATATTTGGAATTAAAGTAACTATTTTACTCACAACTCCAACAATACTCATTACCACTTTTCCAACCATGGACACAACACCAAGAATAACTTTCTGAACGGTTTCAAATAAATCTTTTCCTATCAACTGAAATATTTTATACAATCCAAATAAAACAACACCAACTAAAGCAACAACAATCAATCCAATTGCTAAGAATGACACAACTACCAAAGCAATGCCAGCAATCGCCAACGCAACAGGTACCGCCCACATGGAAACCTTTAACATCTCTGCCGTTATTTGAATGCCTAAAAGTATACCGTCCTTTATCATCTTCCATGCAATATAAGAAACCACCGCACCAATTATAAACGCAGATAAAGTTATAACAAAATCCGTGAAAGTACCATCAAAGAAACCAGTAACAACCGCATATATTAAAATGCCTAAAATAATTAACTTGGGTAATATAAAAGTAAAGAATGATTTTATTAACTCTAAAGGTTTCAATATACGCTCCAAAGCATCACCCATCTTCTCACCTATAATTCTTCCAACACTTTCGTCAATACTCGCCTCTAATAAGTTTCCGCTCCGCTCCTTTTTATTTAAATCAGATGTTATTATTTTAGTCTCTGGTTTTTTATCAATAGTCAAATTCTTCAAATCAGACTTTTCTATCCCACGCTCCGACATGAAAGAACCTAAGTTCTGAACATTAACTAAAATGTCTTTTAATGCCCCCATGCCCTCTTTTAAGGGAGTTATTATAGAACTGGACTCAACCATCGACTCTGTTTCTTTCGCAGGTAATAGGGCACGCAAACCGTCTTCCTGTGCCTCTGTCTTTGTCTCTTTAAAGTTATCAACCATTCGTGAAAATAAACTATCTAATTTATCTTCTTTCTCTTTGAAACTCTCCTCAAAAACTATTTTATTACTTTCAACTAATGAAGAAATAGAAGACTTAATGGTTTCAATAATTTTATTATCACCATCCTTAATAATAGCATAAAGATTCGTAAACTTTAAATCATTATTATACTCTTCTAATCTCTTTGACATTTAACACCCTCTACACCTATTTATAAAAGAACCCTTTAGCACCAGTAATTATATTTGTTCCATCAAAAATCTTAAAACTCTCATTCGTGTTTATTTGACCAATCATAGTACTCTTATCACCCTCAAACTCAGCTAAACGACGAGTTATCTCCTCCTGCCACTCTTCCTCCTCACGCTCCTTCCGTAGTCTTATCGCCTCACGCTCCGCATCAATCTCTTCCTGAACTAACAATTTGTCTTGGTGAGTTTTTTCTCGATGCTCAACAGCACAAGGTAAAGAACAATATTTTTTATACCCCACAGACCAGTTATCTAAAGGTGTTTCCTTACCACAGTTTTCACATATTCCCTCTTCTGGTTTTTTAAGATACTTATCATAATATTCTTTTTTATTTAACCCATGGACTTTAGAAGCATGAGTCGAAAGTCTGGCATTTGTGAAATGAACAGAAGATGCCGTGAAAGTCTCACCACAAACAGCACACTCCGCAGTATGCTCAACTCTATTGTTCATTTTGTGTTGCTGAGCACAAGAACGAGAACAATAATCAAAAAACCCACTCGCCATATTTTTAAAGTTTGTCTTACCGCCACACTGTAAACACTTCCCCTCATTTGGTTTCATTAAATATTGTCTATAATATTCTATAGATTTTAATTTATGTACATTCTTAATATGAGCAGTAAATAAACGACCATTGGAGAATTTCTCGTCACAAATATAACACATGTATTTAACTTTATCATCTGACATGAATCCACTCCCCATTGACTAAACGCATAAAAGATAGTTCCTCAACCTCAAAAGTCATAATTATAGTCTTGTTATCAGAATTCCCATACTCTAAAGAAACACTCGAAATATTATTCAAAAAACACCTGTTAAACTGAAGTTTGGAAATTGGTTTTTTATCATTATTTAACATCTCAACTTCAAAAACCTCAACACAATTATTCCTAACTAACTCCTCACCCTTTAAAGAAAGTTTGTCAGTTTTCAAACCATGACGAGTATGATATAACCACTTGTAAGCAACCCACCAATTATATAACTCCTCGTCTAATATCATTTCCACATTAACCGTACCCAACTCACGAGAACCGATTGTATTTGGATGAATTTGTCTCGTATGACCAAAAAGAGAAGTTAATAAACCTAAAGACATCTCAGGTACTGTTAAAGATTTTATATAATCATTAAAAACTGAAGTTTCAACACGCTCACCATCAAAAGAAGGAATGTTGCTAAAACTTAATTTAAACTTATCACCTGAAAAATAATTTATATATTTGGTCATTAAACCCTCACACCAATTTCAAAAACAACACCTTGCTCTAAAAACACCTTATTTAATTCTGGATTCTCATTCTTTATCAACTGCTTAAACTCAAAACCTTTCAACTCTAAAATATTTAAAGGAGAATCCCCTTCATAATTTTCTATAATAGGTTTAGTAATATTTTGATATTCCAAAGACTCCACATCAGTTCCCCAATCACCATCAAAGTTTCTACATAAAAAAGGAATATCAACTCTTTTTGTTTTATCAGCATTTTCTATAAACGATTTAATAGAAGATAAATTAAAGGAAGCAATATCCATACCACTATAAGGAATATATGCCGAAGTTATAACAGACCAAAGAGGAGTTAAATTCTCAGACTGAGTGTTTAAAGTATTGTTGACAAATAACTCTCCATCCTCATTCCGTTCTGTACGATTGTTAATATCATAATCATATATTTTATCTAACTCATTTATATCCTCTTGAACTAAATCCTGAGTATCTATCATAGGAAACATGTGAACATTGAAAAAACAAACATCGTTATAATTAAACGCCAACGAAACATCTAAAGAATAAAATTTGTAAGACTCCTCTGGATTGTTTTTAGGAATGAAACGAATATAAATTGACTTATCATCATTTACCCAAAACTGCATTCCCTTTTCAAGTAAACTATCATCATCAGAACTTAACCAATCATAAACATTTGTATGGTCAATCCTTAACATTATTGAGTTATCAATATCAACTGGAATATCCAAATTTCCACCAGAGTTTATATATTCCTGAATTTTATAATTCTGATATATAGAATCATTTATATCAATTCTAAACTCAGGAGAAGTTATATCCAACTCATTATCAGAATCACTCTCTATAAAATAAGTAAAAACAAATCCCTCTCTTCTTTTTGTTACTCGCAACGCCATAAACCACTAACCTCTATATTTATACGCAATATTTAATCTAAAAACAGAAATCTCATTATCCATTGAATAATTTATAACATTTCCATTATCATCTATTAAAGAATTTGTAAACGCTGGTTTCAACTCCTTATATAAATCCATTATCAAATTATCAATCTGTGTCCATAAATTCCCACCAACCTCTTCAGAATTATAATCAAGTAAATTTAAATTATAATATTTACCAATTATCATCGGTACAAAATACTGCCAAAAAGACTTCTCATTTAACTCCGTCCTTAAAGTGTTTTTAAGAACTCCAACACGCATCAAAGACTCCTCATGAACTACAGAATCCATTACACTCAAAAAATAAGGAAGAGGAATAGGACGGTTTGCTTCACTCACTATAGTACAACCATCAATCCAACTTTTAACATCGTTTTTAATACTAGCAACATCCTCATAACTCAAACCATATAATTCATTATTGTTTTCATTAAAATTGGAAGTGGAAACAAAATCATTCTGAGATGGAATAGTTAAAGTCATAACAGAATTATCCCCTATCTCCCGTAATGTAGGAATGTAATGTTTAAAACCATAAAAAGTTATAACTAAACTCTCCTCCATTTCATTAACACTCATAGGAATAAACTGTGCAGTGTTTTCTAAAGAATAATTTCCAGAGGAAGTACTTATTAAAGTAACCCCAAACCTTAAAGTCTTATCACGCAATAAAGATGCACTCAAAGGACGACCATTTGAATCTACTTTTGGAATAATAATCGTGTTATAAGGTTTTACCCTGCTATCAGGTGGTATTACAGCACCACCCCGTGGTATATTTGGATTATCATAATATATATCCTCATATCCCTTTCCACGCAAATTAAAGTCATACCGAACATCTTCCGCTTTAATCTTCTCAGAAACCTTTATACCCAAATCAACAGACTTAGTCTCCGAACGATTCGTAAAAAACTTTATCAAATCCGCTTTATATATTTTACTATTGAACGTGGTATTCTCTGACAACCATTTGTAAATATCATTCTCAACCTCTGTTTTATAAGTCTGAAGTTTAGATAAAGAATTTACCTCAACCGTTCCAACAACATCATAATACTGAACTATAGGTGGCATGGAATAAATTCTAGTATTCATTATCATTTTATTTTTTATATTTTCACGAATTAAAGAAATGTTTTTTAACCACTGCTCACTCGGATTGTTTGTATATTGCTCAGCACTAAAAGAATTATAACTTAAAAGAATTTTTGTAAAATCCGTTAAGTGATTCAAATACTCATTCCCAGTTCCATAAACTGTGAAATTCATATCACCACCACTACCTAACAAAACATCCTTAACACCATTAATTTTATCATTAATATTGTAAGGAGAACCAACTAAACAATATAAAACCAAATTCTGTAAATATTTGTAAGTGGTACTTCCCGAAGTATTTAATTTCTCTAAATCCTCTTGGTCATAAACTATAGAATGCTTAACATCCAAAGGAGTAGTCAAAGTATTAAAATAAGAAACAAAGTCTTGCTTTGTAACTAATCTGTTATTTGAAGAGAAATATTTGGGAGCATTGTTTTTTATAGAAGTCTGACTCTCAAAATCCGAACCACCAAATATATCACTATTTAATAAAATTTTAACATTATTTGTTACATCAATGATTTCACCAGAACCAGTACTATAAAACTTGTTAGAAATAGAAAACTGAGAACCAAGAGTACCAAGAGTATTCGCCTCCCTCCCCCTTGTACGCAAATACTGTACATAAATATTATCCGTCACATTTGTTAAACCATTGGAAACTATATGACCATCACCAAAAGTTATCCGAACCGTCTTGTCTGAGTTTGAAGTAATAGAACAAATCTTTAAAGGTTCATCACCACCAACCTCAAAGTTATTAACATCTTTATTTAAGAAAACTGAGTAATCCTCAATTTGATATAAATTATCACGCTCAAAAGCATCTAACTGTGTTTTACCAATCCCAACTTTTGTGAAACCATCCTCAATAAATATATTATCTCCAAAAGTTAATTTAGGGTCACGAGAACCATACCAGTTTGAAAAAGACAAATCATCTATATCATATATCTGAAAACCACGACCTATCTTTCTATAATTATCTTTCGCAGAGATTTCACTTACTATTATCTCCCCCTGATACGCTTTGACAGTTTCTAAAGACTCAGTATCAAATAATTTTATATCCGCCAATTTGTGATATCGCATCGACTCCTGTGCTTTTGAAAAAGTTATTCTCTTTCTCCAACTACTGGAAGTTCCATTATCAATATCCTCTTGAGTAAAAGTATAAGAATAATCCGATGCCAAAATAAAAGGAAATCCATTAAAAGAAAGTTTAGAGTCCGCCTGTGAAAAATAAACAACCGAACCTGCCTTCAATCCCTTAGGTAGAATTCCACCTATCTCAATCATCAATTCAACCTGTGCTGGAACCGAACGAATTGGACTATAACCAAAATTCTTCGCAAGTTTTATATGAGAAGAATCTAATCTAGCAGAATCTATAAAACTCTCCTCACTCGTCCTTGCTATATAATAATTTGTCATGTCAACCGTGGAAGCAAGCATCTCCATGAACATACTAAATAAAGAGGCAGAAGAGATATCCTTAAAACGCTCATCCTGACTCAAACGCTGTCTGAAATCCGTCAAAAGTTCCTGATATGTAAATCTCGTGTAATCCCTATTAATTCCCATCCAACTACCTCTTTATAATATATTTTTAAACCTTCTTACCTTTATTTATATATTTATTTCTTTTTCTTCTTACCCTTGTTGAACTTAGGCATGAAAAACTCAGAACCAAATTCAATACGCTTCTCAATGGTATTACCACAAGAACACTCAACTGACACAGTAGGTACTAATCCTATATTGTAATCTATCATATAAGAAGAAAACTCAACAAAGTCAATAGGATTCATGTTCTTAATAAACTCATACGCCTTAAATAAACTCAATTCCTTCCCATTCACCGACTTGATATAACAAGAAATATCCAACAACTCAGAATCTATAGATTCAATAATCTGGTCATTACGCTTTAACTGATTTGCCTTTATTTCATGACCTATCGTAGGAAACTGAACCTGAAGTTTAATCCCAGAATCTAACTCTAAAAACTCCGAGAATTCATCACTTAAATAATTTACAGGAATATCTTTTAACACAAACCCCTTCTCAAAATTCCTACCACATTCCTTGCAATGATTTTTTGTCTGAATTGGATGGTCATTAAAAGTTATCGAACGCAAGTAAAATAGAAACCAGATTTTATCCCCCTGAACAATAGAATTAACATCAATTCCAGAAACAATACAATTTGATAAAACACCATTCAAAACAGCATTGGCATTCGATTCCGTCATTGTATTCAAATTCTTAATGTCAATAGTAGATAACTTTTTAACAAATATTTTATCATTGTAAAACTTCCCCTTCGAAGGTAAGAAATCAAAGTTTAAAAGAATACTATCAGCAACTCCCAACTCATCTGATAACTTCTCAGCAATTGAACCTAAATCTCCACCAGTAGTAACATTATCTTTGATTATTTTTTCTGACTTCATATTTTCACCTCTTGTATAAAATTATTAATTCACCATGTTGTATTTATAACAACAAAAACGGTAGTCTTTAAACTACCGTTTTAAATTTGTTTATTATTTTCTAAAGATTAGATATTAAGGGTCTTCTGTTTCACCTTCATCATCAACCACTTCCTCAGATTCGAAAGTGATAACATCTTCTTTAGAATAATCCTCAGAATCAACAGACGCTTGTGGGTCTACCAAAACTCTTCGTTTGTTAAATCCAAGAGTAGATTTGAAACCAGTTCCATCAACTCCTGCTTCTTTTGCTTCATCCGAATCGTCCTCTAATCTACTTGCAAGTTTAGTATAAATACCATCCTTGTAGTTAGAAATAGTGACGGTTTTTGTTTTTGGTGTCACACCATCTTCTTCAAAACCATCTTCAACTTCAATTTCTGACTCTACTTCGTAGAAATCTTCAATTGGCGATTGAGGATAGTCATTACCAGTCTGGTATGCATTATTTGCTTGTACTGTAGGTTTGTATGCCATTTTTAACTCTCCTTATGTTAAATGTTAAATTCCCTTTTACTTTATCTCAAAAATTAATAAGTATCACCAGTGATTTTACCAGAAATACCTTTAAATTGTAATAGTCTATAATAGTTATCTGCTCCCAAAAGGTTATTCACAAAAGCGTATCTTGTGTGGATACCAATTCTTGGTGAGAAGTTATTTGGGTCAATAGCTTGGTTAACTACTGCAGATTCGTAAGGACAATAAATAACTCCAGCATCATCCTTAGAAGCTCCTTTAAAAGCAACCAACACCTCTTCATTATCAAAGTTTGTACGAGAATCTACAGCGTAGTTATCACGGTATACCTTAATAGCACCGCCGTTTAAAGAACCAACTTCTGGAGTAGCAGTAGAACCATTTACATTAGCTTCAACTCTATTATAGAAAGCAGTAGCAGATTGTAGAGCAGTAGCAACTGCAGGAGAAACTACAGCGATATTTCCAGGTGCTCGACGAGTAGCAACTGCAATATCATTCGATGCCCCAATAATGTGAGTAATAACACCGCTCAATCTTTCTTGAGAGTATCGACCTGCCCATTGGTCATCAGAAACAGAAGCAGTTAAAACTTTGCGAGTGCAAATTGCTTTAACTCGTCCAATAGTTTCACGGTCTAACTCAGCAGTCAATTCATACTGAAGCATATTAACCATCTCTTTAACTAAGTCAACATTTTGTGCAGACTGAATGTCTTTGATAGACTCTAGAGAGAAGGAAGCTGCAAGCTTACGAGTTCTAGCAACAATTGGAGTCATTTGGAAAGTCATTCCTAATTCAGGAATCTTACCATTACCATGAACATCGTTAACCGACCATCCTTCAGCACCCTGTGTGTCTACACCAATTCCACTATCTGGAGCACCAGATGTGTTTGCTTGGGAACCAGAATAACCAGAATATTCAGAAACTGCTTTCCATCCAGCTTCAACAATTTTTTCTGGATTAGCTGTATCATTATAAATGAATCTCATGGCATAAGCAAGACCGACAAAACTTTGCATCGGTTGCACACCAACTAATACATTGGCAAACAACTGTGGGAACACGCGACGAACTAAAGCAGTGGTCACTGGTGCAAAAGCTGCCTTGGCATCACCACCGTGAGGGATACCTTGGTCAGCACCAAGTGGAGCACCTACCCCAATACCAAAAGTCTCAGTCATCAACGAATCTTTTTCAGCTTTGACTTGGTTTTCTAATAACTGTGCCATGTTTTCACGAATTGTTTTATCTTCAATGTTAGCGACAGACAATCCTCGAGGAACTCCACGAGTCCACTTTTCTACAATTCTCTTGTCAATACTAGGTATACTTCTTTTCATAATTTATTCCTCCATAAAAATATAATTAATGTTCATTGTTACCCTTACTGTTTATTTATAAAAATAAAAATTATTTTTTTCACTTTTTGTTATATTATTAAAATATTAATCCAAATACTTAGCAGAACGACTCAAATAAGAGTCCTCTGGGTCTACCATTTTATTTGGTCTATATTTTTCTAACAAAACATCATCTGAAATATCCTCAACATCTAAACTCTTAGAGTTACGAATTCCTTTCCTTCTTGCACCTTCATTTAAAGATAATCTAGGATTTGTTTTCATTCGTGGGACTCTATTAGATTCGTTTATAATAGAAATATACTCATCAATATCAGAACGAACTTCAGAATAAGATTTGTTTTTAAACATTCTATTAACACGGACTTTCATGGATTCAGATAAATTAGAAGTTTTACTTGCTATCAACGCTTTTTTATTAGCATTCTCTACCATACCAGCTAAACGCATGTTCTCAGAAATTTGTTTCTTTAAAGATGCCTCTAACTCCGCAACCTCTGCCCGTGCTTCATTGATTTTAGAAGTACCTGTCACATCCAACGGAACATATTTATCCTCAAAAGCGACTTTAATAGCATTAATGATAGGTTCGTAAGTTTCATTTATAGCAGTTTTTTGAATTAAACTAGAATCAATTTTAGAAGAAATTGTATACTCAAGATAATTATCTAAAGAAGTAATTAAATTCTCTTCAATTTTTGCTAACTCCTCACCATATTTTTCATCGAATTTCTCATCAAAATACTCAAAGATATATTGCTCAGCAACTTCTTCTAGTTTTTGACTGTAAGAATCAATACGTTTTTGTGCCTTCTCCATAACCTTAGAAATTCGGTCAGCACAATACTCCTCAGCTAACTTTTCTAACATAACTGTCTTCTCAGCAATACCCTCTTCAATTTTAATTTTACAAAATTCATCGGCATCTTTTGCAATCGACTTCGAACGCTCATCAAGTTTTTTCTTAACCGAAGCATCCACTATAGACTCAAAAGATTCTTTTACACTCTTTAAATCCTCTGGTGTAAGATGTCCAGATAACTTTTTTAATATTTTATCCATATTTCCTCCAATTTAAAAGAACACATTAAATTAATTGCTCTATAATATATTTATAATATAAAAAATAAAAAATTCCCTTTTTCGGGAATTTTAATGATAAACTAAAATTGTTAAATAAAAATATCTAAGAAAAGTTTTTTAATAAACTTATCTCTTTCTCTAATGACTCTATCGTGTTTGAAAATATACTATCTATAGAAATTCTTTCTAAATAGTTCTTTTTAAACAACTCCATTACCTTTAATTGCTTCTCTAAAATTTCAATACGCTTTGATAAATTAGAATTTATCTCCTTCTTGGTAATAACAAACTCCTCAACACTTAAAGAAAAAGAAGAATCTATAAGTAATAACTCAACTATAGAATCTGAAAACTCTCGTAAAATTTCATATATCTTCTCAAAACGCTCATGCTGATAACCATTATCCGCCGTCCAATGCCAAATGTTTACTATATTAGAAAAGAAAAGAATCTCAAATGCATAATCATACAATTCTTGATTCTTTTTATTCTCTTTACTTTCTAAAAATGCAATTAAAGACTTCATTTCTTTTTATCCCCTTTTTTCTTCTGGTCTTTTGTCTTTGTAGTAGGTCTGGAAGGAGAAGGGTCTTTGGAAATAGTAGTCACACCAGCTTTTGGTAAATCCGTTTTGAAACGAATATCACCCTGCTCTAAAGTATGAGTATGACCATAAACCTCCAAAACAACACCATCAACTATCATGTGCTCATGACCATGTGCTATCAAAATACCATCAACTTCAGTATTAGCAATCGCATCACCAGTTTTACCCCAACCCAACTGAGGAGACCATAAAATATACTCATGATGATGAGAACCCATAAAATCGTTTCCTTCAAACATAGAAGTATTCCCGATTTTATACTGAGACTCATTCATTATACTAGTAACCATCGTACTCTCTTTTACTTTTTCCATTAAATTCATAATCACCAACCTCTTAAATTAAATTATATTGTGGAGATAACTTGGTAAGTAGAATATTTAAAAGTCACATCTCTTACAACTTTAGCATCACCTGACATAGTTAAATTTGCATCAGCTGTTGATTTTGGAAAGCAATATAAGAATCTAAAACCAACTGGTAGTCTTTTGGTTAAAGTAGAATCGTATAAATAAACAGTTATCGTTGCTGAATAGTCTTTTAAATAATTACTAAATGCTCCCGTTTGACCAGCATCTACATCCAAACCATTAGAATGATTATAAAGAAGGTTTTGCCAAATGTGAAACTTAGTAGTTACAAATAAATCTTGAAACTCATCAAAGTTAATACTCAAATCCCCGTCAACTGTCGCTTTCCCTGGGTAGAATACCTTACTTCCCATATACTCAGTAAACAATTCTGAGAAAGATTTTCCTGGGATTTTTCCAGACTTCGCACGAAGAATCATCTCATCCGAATCCAAAGTCTCACGCAATGCTACATTATCAAACTCAAAATGAACCTGAAATAAATATTCTTTTGCTAAATCTGGTAAATTGACAATGTTAGTGTTAAAAACACTCATATTATTTTCTGCCATAAAATTCCTCCTATTAAGTTATTTATAATAAATCATAAATTAAAATTCCAATTCCTCATCACCACCCTCTACCTCTATAGACTCAGACGACTCTGTTAAAGAATCTATCTCATTATTTAACATCTCTTTGTTTTTCAAAATCTCCTCAGAAGACATTCCAAGCATTTCCTGTAAAACATAATTTGTAGAGAACATAGGAGACTGCTCATCACTATCATCCTTAATATTACTGCGAGTGGGTAGATTATTAGAAACACTACCGAGTATACCAACACGCTTCTCCGCCAAAGTCATAGACCGCAATATCTTAAAATCCGTCGCTGGTATTAAAGACATATTATATAAAGCAGAATCTAAATACTTTTTATCATAACCAGAAACTTGTAACTGAACCATAAATATCTGTTTCAAAATTGTACAAAATCTTTCATTCCAACGACTACAACGGGTCATAAAAGAAGACTCTCCTAAATCCAATCCCTCAACACCCTGATTATATTGAGAAGAACCTGATTCAGTTTTCCAACGAGAAGGTGGTACTTCTAAAGCATCAGCAACCTCCTCCCTAAACATCTGAACATCATCCAACTGACCATTAAATGCCGTGGAACTTGAGAAAGACTCAACAGAGGAAGAATTTCCAGACCTGTCTTTCATAAACCAAATGTCCTGAGTTAATGCCTGAGTGTTTTGTGAACCGTTTATCAATCCAGTGTTAGGGTCTAAATTTAAATCACGCCTATACTGGTTTACAGTCTGCTTTAAATATTCTTTTTGTTTTCCAACAGGTATAGAACCACCATAAATATTCCATATACGCTTCTCAGGTGCTCGAGTTATTCTATAAACAGTCAAAGAATCCTGAATACTACGCAACTGATTCACTGGTCTAACTGCAGATTCTAAAATTCCATGAACATCATTTAAACTAGTACCATACTCACCAAAGTTAGAATAAGCAATTTGATTCCTTGTGAATTTTTTAATTTCCTTTGGTGTCTCAGTTTTCTGAGTACCGTAAACATTTGTGTTATTCCCACTTCCATAACCTGCCGTTATTAAAGAAGAATCCTGAATATACCCAGTTATTATCCCTTTATCATAAACACATATTGTACAATAAGGTGGCAAAGGTTTAACACCAATTACACAATTACCCTCTGAGTTTAAAATTATCTCTAAAAATAACTCACCATCAACCAACCACTTCTTAAATAATCCCCAAATCTCATCCTTCCCAATAACAGCATTTATTATATAATCAAATTCCTGTTTCAAAGTCTTAAACTCTAACTCAGTAAAGTATTCTTTATACTCTTCCTCAATATCAAACTTGGCAACTTTGTTTTTATCCGTTTTTATAGTCACAGTATCACAAATTTCATTTAATAACTTCTTAACAAAAGGAAACTTGGACATATACCTATAAAAATTAATTCTTTGCCTCTTGCTAGCAAAAACAATGTCAAACATTATCCCGTTCTCTTCATAAGGATAAGAAAGATTACCAACATTTGTATTAAAATGAGCTGGTGTTAAACTAAACTCACCAGCACCAAAAGAATTAACCTTTGACTCCAACTCCCGAACTTGCTTCTGGTCAGGAGTCACTTGTAAAAAATCTTTACTAAAAGGATTTAAAAAGTTAAAATCCATAAACTAATTCCCCCTATTTTCCTTCTCAGCAATTTTATTCGCCATGTGCTTAATCTGTAATAAAAATTCCCGAGGAATATATTTATCCATCTCTTTTTTCAACTCCTCAGATGCACTCAAATAATCCTTCCCAGCAGTAGCTATAAAACTTAAATTAAACATTAAATTATTTGTTATTTCCTCTATATCAGAATCACCAATCCGAATAATATTTCCACTCTCTCTATTGTTACTTTTATCACCATCAACAACAGACACCAACTTTCTATCTTTATAAATATCAACTATCTGCTGTAACCACGAAGAATCATCATTTACCTCAGCATAAAAATCCCAAACATAATCACCAAATAAATAAGAATGAGGACTCTCTAAAATAAGCTTCAAACTCTCCTCTATCTTCCCATCCTTCCCACGAGAACGAATTATCTCAGGATTGTCCTTGTTATAACCTAACTTGGAGTTCTTCCTTACCCTAAAAGAACGCTTACGCTTTGCCTGAATATTACCTTGCTGTGCCTTACGCTTTAACTTTCCACTCTTCTGACCTTTCTCACGATTCCTACGCTCCTCAGCAGTTATACGAACCTCTTTAGGTTTTCCATTGGCATCATACTCAACACGAAAATCTTCCTTATTCGTAGTAGTCCACTTCTCAACACGCTTTCCATCACGAACTACCGTTTTCTTTTTTAATGCCTCTAATAAACCATCTAGAGAATTATTTAATTCATCTTTCATGTAAGACCACCTCCATGTCTATATATTTATAAACACTCTTTTCCAGCAAACTAAATACCCTGAATCGTCTTTCGAACATCATCAGTTTTCTTTTTCAAGTCAGCTAACTCAATTTTTCTATCATCACGAACTTTAATTAAAACTTGTTTAATTTTCAATTCAAAATAATTTCTAGTCACATCATCCACATTCTTACCAACCTGCTTAATAAGAAAAGAAGCATTGTCCACATCTTCAAACATAACATCTTCTATCTTTGGAATTTTTCCATTGAAAATTAAAGTCACTAGTTTCTTAATACTATTAAACTCTGATAATTTATCTTCAGACAAAGAAGTCACAACGGCACCTAAAGACTTAAACATCCCCTCAGAATCATATTTCATCTTTGGTGGTGTTTTTGGAGTAACCAAGCTATCCGAATCTGGAGTGGTACTTTGGAAGTCTGGGTCATCTTCATATAAACTCAAATCCACCTCACCATTATCCTCTTCTTCGGTATCTTCAGGTTCACCACCATCAGAAGAAGGTTCATCATCAATATCACCAAAAGGACTACTGTCAGGACGACCACCAAAACCATCATCATCAAAGTCTCCTCCCATTGGAGCATCATCCATTGGTGAATCCATGTCCATCTCATCATCCTCCGTTATTAGTTTAATCGGAGAAAAAGACAAATCGTCAAATTTTATCGGTTTTACATTCTCCTTTATATAATCTCTAATGTTTTTCATTCTATCCTTCTCCTTGTGAAAAAATTCATCCACCCTATCAATAACATCTGACCTTTTCATATTCCTCGTTTTGCTGTTTGTGAAATGGTCAAAAATAATTCTTGACATCTTTGAATTATTCTTTGTTAATATCGAACTAATCTCATCCTTATTCTCATCTAAAATAAGCATAACAATCAATTCCATTAATTCCTCATGAGAATCCTCTAAACTCTCTCTTAACTTTTTATCACATGTTTTTATATTCTTCCTACAAAAATTTGTGAAAAAACTATACCTATTTTGTATTTTATAATAAACAGAAAATCTCATTAACTTAAATCAAACTCCGTATCTATTTCTTCCATCTCATCATCAGCATCCCCATCCGCCTTCTTAACCATCTCTAATAACTCAGTACTAGAAACTGTTAAATTATTTGTAGTGTTTTGAATAAGTGTATGGGGAGAAGATTTGCTCTTCAATTTTATTGCCTCTCCCTTCTGTGCTAAAGAAATCTTTTTAATTTCCTCAGTGGACTCCGTGACTTGATAGTTTGTTTGTAATTCATCCAACTTCACTAAATTCATAATGTGATTCGACTGAGTATTGCTTAAAGTAGCAAACACCTCAAACATCCGAGGAGGAGCACCTACCTTGCACATATCAGTCATTACCTCTAAAACCGAGGAAGTCATCGCTATTAAATTCTGTATCTCAACCCTAAAATATTCTATACTATCTAAAGAATACTTCTGAGGATTTGCCTCCATTTTACTAACCATCGCATTTTGAGACTTCCCCTGCTTCTCCAAAGACTTCACTGTTTTTTCTAAAGACTCTACCGATTCTTTCATATTAAACGCTTTATTTAACTCTTTAAACTGCTTCATGTTATATTTATAAGACAAAAAATAGGAAGAGAATTCCTATTTTTGATTTGACGCTCCCACGAACCTAAAGGTTCGGGGATTCTGAAGTCCTTGCGGAACATTCTTTCTGCCCAGCAGATACCTCATCCGAACCCACGTTCCTAGACTTTCTCTGCTTGTCCTTGCATCTTACG
>Ga0209075_1000427_pt1 | contig 40660 bp, 38 predicted proteins | sample Stecom2011_FD_187523 | JGI IMG/M metagenome (GOLD analysis project Ga0209075, IMG submission 187523) | Agricultural soil microbial communities from Utah to study Nitrogen management - Steer compost 2011 (SPAdes) (version 2) | ecosystem: Environmental > Terrestrial > Soil > Agricultural land...
GTTTGATATGATCGAAATTGGCCTCATGGTTTTCTATTACCATATAGTACATAAGCACCGCAGGAATTACTCCAGCACTACCATTTGTTGGTGCCGTAACCACACGACCTAAAGACGCGTTTACTTCGTTAACACTTAGGGCAAAACAGCTCACCCATTTAAGAATTTGTCTAAATTTTACTTCCGTTTGTCTTATGGTTTCCATCCATTCTTCAGGATTTGAATAAGGCAAACTTCCTTTTAAGGTTTCATGCATGTCGTAAGCACGACGTCTTACATTTAAACCTCCTGGAAGACTTCCTTCCGTATGACAGCCAATATACATGCACTCTAACATGGTCGTCCAAATACGTTGTAATTCAAAATCGATGGCTTCATCATCTCTCAACGATCTCTCGTTTTCAAGGACCACACCAGAGATCGGTAAATTTAATTGGGTACAATAGGCTAAAAGCTCCGTCCCTTTTACAATAGGATACGGAAAGGTATTTAGAAAAATCTCTTTGTTCTTTTTCGAATTTTTTCGTTCTTCCTTCACCACAAATCCACCACCAATAGAATAAAACGTCGATTTGGATTTTTTACCGTCGATAGTGGCTGTAAATATCATCCCATTGGCATGAAAGGGAAGAAATTCGCGATTAAAGATAATATCTGTTTCCGGATGGAAAGGCACAAATTTTTCATTATTAAAATGAAGAATTTTGTCCTTCTTAATAGTGTTTATAATACTTTCTATGGAATCTATAGGAATCATTTCAGGGTCGCCACCACTCAAGCCCAACATTACCGCGTAATCCGTAGCATGTCCTTTTCCTGTTAGAGATAAGGATCCATATAAATCGACGGTTATCTGTTCGACTTGGTCGAATTTATTTGCAGCTTTAAGTTCTTCTATCCATCGCTCGGCAGCACGCCAAGGGCCTAAAGTGTGAGAACTAGAAGGACCAACTCCTATTTTAAGCATATCGAAAACCGAGATACATTCCATCATAATATTCTTTTTACAGTACCTACAAAGATATAGAGATTTAGTCACTTTATATCAGAAATAAAACAAAGTTTCCTATTAAAAAGTGACATCCTGTCATATTTTTTGGCATGGCACAATCATTGACTTATACAAAGCGAAACTAAAATGAATACAAGATTTCCGTAAATCTATTTTATACAAATAGGTCCGGACAAATAAAAACAAATAAGATTATGAGTAAAATTATTGGAATCGATTTAGGAACAACAAACTCATGTGTTTCTGTTATGGAAGGGAATGAGCCTGTTATAATACCTAATGCCGAAGGAAAACGTACAACACCATCAGTAATTGCTTTTGTTGAAGGAGGCGAAATTAAAGTTGGTGATCCTGCAAAACGTCAGGCAGTAACAAACCCTACAAAAACGGTTTCTTCTATTAAGCGTTTTATGGGGAACAAATATTCTGAATCTAATACAGAAGCAGGGCGTGTACCATACAAAGTTGTGAAAGGTGATAATGATACCCCTAGAGTAGATATCGATGGGCGTCTATACACTCCACAAGAATTATCAGCTATGATTCTTCAAAAAATGAAGAAAACAGCCGAAGATTATTTAGGACAAACAGTTACAGAAGCTGTTATTACAGTACCTGCTTATTTTAATGACAGTCAGCGTCAAGCAACTAAAGAAGCTGGAGAGATTGCTGGTTTAAAAGTAAGAAGAATTATTAACGAACCTACAGCAGCAGCTTTGGCTTATGGTTTGGACAAAAAAGGAACCGACCAAAAAATCGTTGTATTCGATTTTGGTGGAGGAACACATGACGTTTCTATCCTAGAATTGGGAGATGGCGTTTTTGAAGTACTTTCAACTGAAGGAGATACACATTTAGGTGGTGACGACGTAGATCAAAAAGTAATTGATTGGTTGGCTAGCGAGTTTAAATCTGAAGAAGACATCGACTTACGTTTAGACCCAATGGCTTTACAACGTTTAAAAGAAGCTGCTGAGAAAGCGAAGATTGAATTATCTTCTGCACCTCAAACAGAAATCAATTTACCATATGTTACAGCTACTGCTTCAGGACCAAAACACTTGGTGCGTACGTTAACTCGTGCTAAATTCGAGCAATTAATAGACGATTTAGTAAAACGTACCATTGCGCCTTGCGAATCTGCTTTAAAAGCCGCTGGTTTATCTAAAAGCGATATCGACCAAGTTATTTTAGTAGGTGGTTCTACACGTATTCCAGCCGTACAAGAGGCTGTAGAAAAGTTCTTTGGAAAATCTCCAAGTAAAGGTGTAAACCCAGATGAGGTGGTATCTTTAGGAGCAGGAATCCAAGGAGGTGTATTATCTGGAGATGTAAAAGATGTTTTACTATTGGACGTAACACCTTTATCTTTAGGTATTGAAACTATGGGGAATGTTATGACGAAGCTTATTGAGGCAAACACAACTATTCCTACAAAGAAAAGTCAAGTGTTCTCTACAGCTGCAGACAATCAGCCATCTGTTGAAATACATGTATTACAAGGAGAAAGAGCTATGGCAGCCGACAATAAAACTATTGGACGTTTCCATTTAGACGGAATTCCACCAGCAAAAAGAGGAACACCTCAAATTGAAGTAACTTTCGATATTGATGCGAACGGAATTATCCATGTAACAGCAGGAGACAAAGCAACAGGAAAAACACAAGACATTAGAATTGAAGCGTCTTCTGGTTTAACTGAAGATGAAATCAAAAAAATGAAAGCTGATGCTGAAGCAAATGCTGAAGCTGATAAAATTGCTAAGGAAAGAGCTGAAAAATTAAATGCAGCCGACGCCATGATTTTCCAAACTGAAAGTCAGCTAACAGAATTTGGTGATAAATTATCTGATGATAAAAAGAAACCAATTGAGGAAGCACTTGAAGAATTGAAAAAAGCTTACGAAACTAAAGATATTGCAGTTATCGATCCAGCTTTAGAGAAAATCAACGAAGCTTGGAAAGTAGCTAGCGAAGAAATGTACAAAGCGCAAGCTGATGGACAACAAGGTGGACCAGAAGCAGGACCAGATGCAAATACTGGAGGCGATACTAACCAAGAAAGCGACGTAGAAGACGTAGATTTCGAGGAAGTTAAGTAATAAATTCCTGCGAAGGCAAGAATCTCAAACAAACGCAATCTCCCGATAACTATCGGGGTTGATTGCGTTTTTTTTATTGAAAAGAATAATTTACCAACAAAACTTAGTAAAATCTCTTTTCTTCCCTACATTCGACAATTAAATTTTTAAATCCATACTTATTTTTTAAAACCCTTACTCATGAAATTAAAATTCTCCCTCATTTGCCTACTTTTTATAGGATTCTTATTTAATGGCCATTCACAATCTGTAAGTACAGATGTGATGTTGGAAAAAATTAAAACCGAAGGCTTTGAAAACTCCCAAGCCATGTCCATGTTGGGCGAATTAACAGATGTATATGGCCAACGTTTAACAGGCTCCAACGAGTATTTGGCAGCAGCCACTTGGATGTCGGATAAAATGACATCCCTAGGATTGCAAAATGTGCATTTTGAATCCTATTGCGACGATTGTCGAGGCTGGAGTTTGGAAAGTTTTCATGTGGAAATGGTTTCTCCAAACTACATGCAAATTTCTGCATACCCATTAGCCATGTCAAAAAGTACCGAAGGTCTTGTTACCGGAGAAGTCGTTCATATTAAAGGATATAAACACTTAGATTCCTTAAAGCTTCAGTTTTCCGGAAAATTAAAAGATAAAATTATTTTATTAGGCCCTATCCCAACTAAAAAGTCTTTAACCGACACACTTTTTCAAAGATATAACGATGAAGATTTAAATAAGATGGCAAAACAAGCTTCAGCCGAGGAGGAGCAAACTCCTTTACCTGAATTATTTGAATCATGGGAAACAAGTGATGTTAGGGAAGAAGGATTTCTTAAGTTTATAGAGGCAGAAGGTGCTTTGGCGGTGTTAACTTCCCGCTCTATGTATTTAGGTGTTTTGCATCCAGATGGCACTTATTTTTATAAAAATGGGCAATTAAAACCTCTACCTTACTTTACCATTATGCCTGAACATTTTGGCAGACTGGCCAGAATGATCGCATTGGACGTGACTCCAAAAATTCGTTTAAACCTAGAAACTTCCTTTTATTCAAAACCAGAAAACAATGTGAATATTATTGCAGAATTAACCGGAACCGATAAAAAATTAAAGTCAGAAACCATTTTGGTTGGTGCCCATTTCGATTCTTGGCATTCGGGAACTGGCGCTACAGATAATGGCGCAAATTCTATTGTTTTGGTAGAAGCTTTAAGAATTCTGAAAAATATAGGATACAAACCTAAAAGAACCATAAAAATAGGACTTTGGGGAGGCGAGGAGCAAGCTTTTTTAGGATCGGCTGCATTTGCTAAAAAGCATTACGGCAGATTGGATGAAAAGCCAAATTTAGAATCGACCAAAGTATCTGTCTATTTAAATTTAGATAATGGCGCAGGAGCTATTAGAGGATTATATCTTCAAAACAATGCGTTTGCAAAACCAGTATTAAAAGAGGTGTTTTCCTCTATTCCAGATGTTACTGAAGGCGTTTTAACTATTGAAAACACGTTGTCCACAGATCATGAAACTTTTGATCATTACAACATTCCTTCCTTTCAATTTATTCAGGATCCACTAGATTATTATTCTGTAACACATCATACCCAATTGGATTTGTTGGAATATGTTCCAGAGCAGGATGTTATAAAAAACGCTGTTATTATGGCTTGGACCATTTATTCACTTTCAGAAAATAAAGAAAAAGTGCCTAGAAAGGTTTTATAAGAACCTAAAGTGAAAATGGCCTATTTTAAATTTATATAATAAAAAAACGCAATCACCCAATATCTATTAAGAGTGATTGCGTTTTATTAAAAGAATAGTTAATTACCAGTCTGCCTCTAGGTTTGAAAGGAAAATAAAAATATCGATTAAAAATAACACGCAGCTAGCAATTATTCATGATTTTTAAAGGATATCCCCATTGATACTAACTTTTATTACCTTTTTGTTATCCTCTTTTTTAATTTTTAATTTGTATGCTTTTTTGGCATCTTCCTTATGGTAATAAGTAACTAGATACTTATCGCTATCTATCATCCAACCAGGATATTCTTTATAAACGGCATTTCTTACAGCAGCAGGAAGGACCACATCGTTATATCTTTCAACAGATTTTAATATTTGACCATCGTTGTTATAAGTAATGACTATTTGTCCTCCATTAGTAGATACATCTTTAAAGATAACTTCATAGGCTTCAAATTGACTGTCAAAAACTGGAGATTCAGTAATTTTAAATCTAGCAGCTATGTTCTCAAGGATTACCGCTTCTTCTGGAATATCCTCGCTGTAAACCGCATTCAAATAATTCAGGCTTGATGGATTGCTTGGAGAAGAAATAACCACACTAGCCAGTTGCACTTCTACTATCTCTTTGTCTGCTTGAGAGAAACTTAGGTTGGCAAATCCTAAAAAAAGTAAGCCAATACAAATTGTTTTCATAATCTTAGAAATTTTAAAGGGTTAATTAAAAAAAATCTAATTTTAAAGATGGTTTTTGATTTAATAACTTGATGTCCTATTCATTTTTTGGTTTTTGATTCATGAAATAGTGGTTGGTTTATTGAATCATTTAAAATTACAAATAAAATTAATATTTATTTATTTCCGTAAATGCGTCATTAAGAATAATTTATGAAAAGTTTAAGACGGTTTAATGAATTTGAAAGTGATTTAAGACAAGTGAATAATGACTAACAAAAAGTTCTATTTAAATTTACTATGCGCGCATACTATTTTTGTATATTTGTGAGTCAAGTTTCTTAATCTACATCAAACAATACTTTATATGCAAACCAAACTTACCCAACTTTTAAACATAAAATATCCTATTATTCAAGCTCCCATGTTTCTGGTTTCTAACACAGCCATGGTTATTGAAGCTATGAAAGGTGGTATTGCAGGATGTATCCCGGCGTTAAACTACAGAACTTTGGACGATTTACGTGCAGCCATTAAAGAATTGAAAATGGCGAAAGTGGCGGGAGGATCCTTCGGGTTTAATCTTATTGTAAACAAGTCCAATTTAAAATATAAAGAGCAACTTCGCGTCTTGTGCGAAGAAGGTTGCGATTTCATTATTACGTCTTTAGGAAGTCCCGAAGAAACCATTAACCAGGCACATGCTGTTGGAATTAAAGTGTTTTGTGATGTTACGGATTTAAAATTCGCAAAAAAAGTTGAAGAACTAGGTGCTGATGCGGCCATAGCTGTAAACAATGAAGCTGGTGGACATAGAGGCGAATATACGCCAAAGGACTTAATAGAACTTTTAACTAAAAATATTTCCATTCCAGTTATATCGGCAGGAGGCGTAGGACGCAAAGCAGATATTGATGAGATGTTAAGTTATGGGGCTGCAGGAGTTTCTGTGGGAAGTCCGTTTATTGCTTCCATTGAAGCCCATGTCACCGAAGAATACAAACAAGCTTGCGTGGATTATGGAGCCAAGGATATTGTAATGACACAACGTATTTCTGGAACACCATGCACAGTAATCAATACGCCTTATGTACAAAAAATTGGCACTAAGGAATCTTGGTTGGAATCTGTTTTAAACAAGAATAAAAAACTTAAAAAATGGGTAAAAATGATTCGTTTTTCTATAGGAATGAATGCCACAACCAAAGCAGCTACTCAAGCAACTTACAAAACGGTATGGGTTGCGGGACCAAGTATTGAACATACTCATGCCATATTGCCTACTCGGGGGATTATTGATAAACTGATTCAATAGTTTTTTTCGGGAATTCGGTTTTCACCCATTAAAAATGCGGAATTATCTGAAATTTTTAAAAGGCTTTCGCGAGCGAAACAAATGGTTTTCTTCTTTAAGTAGTATCTTTGCATCTTATTAAAATTCAATAGCTATTTTAAATTTTAGGAAACTAAGACATTAAAAATACTGAATATAAAGATCCTTAGATGTCGAAGTTACCAAATGAACATAAATTTATAGACCTTTCAGATTATGGAAGAATTCCTGCCAGAATAATGGCAACAGCTATAAAGGAAACCACTTTAACACCTATTCACGTAACTGTTTCTTTTATTATTTCTGGAATTATAGCTATTATTTGTATTTTAAACCATCAATTTTGGGCAGCAAGTTTTTTCTTGATTTTGAAATCTGTGTTAGATGCCGCTGATGGCGAATTAGCACGAATAAAAGACACGCCTTCCTATACGGGACGTTATTTCGACTCTATATCTGATATTCTATTAAATCTACTCATTTTTACTGCCCTCTGGTTTATTACGGATTCTCATTTTATAAGTGCCATTCTCGCTTTTCTAGGCGTCCAATTGCAAGGTACTTTGTATAATTATTACTATACTATTTTAAGAAATAGGTTTAATGGCGATACGACCAGTCGTGTTTTTGAAATTGAAACACCAATTGCATTAATTGGTGAAAAACAAAAACATGTCGATATTCTTTTTAGACTTTACAAAATCCTCTACGGAGGCTTTGATAAAATTATTTATACGCTTGATAAAAATGCGCCAAATAGTAAAAGCTTCCCAAATTGGTTTATGACTGCCGTTTCAACTTTTGGTCTTGGGTTTCAATTATTATTAATTGGACTGATGTTGGTTTTAGGTTTTAAGGAGTACATTATTCCGTTTTTTATTATTTATTCGGTAATGATTTTTGTGTTTATAGGAATTAGAAAAATCTTTTAAAAACAAACCGTTTTAATACAGGTTTTTATGCCCGTTTGTATTTTTTAAAGAGCCAAATAACTCCAAGTATCAGGGCAATTACTAGGAGCACAAACACACCCAGTTTAAATAATTTAAAAGCAATTAAGGCAAAACCATTATTTGTGTTTAAGGAATTATAGGTTCTATTGTTTACCGGCTTGTACAATGTAAAACCAAAAGATTTATCCACATTATTGATATCGGTTTGATACTGTTTAAATTCATTAGGTTTTATATAACTATTTTGAATTTTAAGATAGTGTTTTACATCAATCTCATTTTTACTTTTATTGTATTTCACTTCCCAATCATAATAGAAAATATTCGAACTAACCAATTCATTCATATACTCAATATTCCAATGTGTTGGAAGTTTGATTTTAAAATTGTGCTGTCTTGAAACAGGATAGGGCAAGTGTGCCTCATGATTTCTTTTTTCTTTAGTAGGGATGTATAGGATATTTAAAAGACTTGTTGGCGTAAAGGATGCAGTAATAAGTCCTTCTTTAAATTTCATTGGTGCCCAAATACTGTCTATTTTGTATTCTTCAAAAACGGTCAGTTCATTTTTTAATATACTATCAGTAAATTCAGGGTTTTTTAGAGATTTTATATTGTAATAATAAGAAGAATAAAAATTTTCATATTCTTTTACAATATCGCTCATGCCATTATTTTTAAAATAATTTCGCATATTATCTGCTTCTCCTTCCGTAAAGGTTGTAACTATCCTTAAAGTTGCACCTTTGTCCATGTCCTCAATAATATATTCCTCATCGGTAATCACTTTGTTCGAAGAGGATGAAATAATTGTATCCAATCTGGTTGTTTGTGGCTGTAATACTAAACCATATTCGTAATTCGGAAAATGGGTGTTTTTGTACGTTCCTCCTTGATTGCTAAGAGTAGGGTCGTAATAAAACACATTCTCGGCTTTATCTACCACCTTTACTACACAGTGATTGAAAAATATGGGAGATGGAAGCAAATCGTTTATAGTGTGTTTTAAACTCGTATTAACAAGCATTGGATATGCTTCAATATTTAGCTTGTTTAGCATGGTAACCATCAACAAACTTTTGTCTTTACAATCGCCATATCTCTGATTAAAAACCTTGTTCGGATTGTTGGGTTTATAGCTTCCAATTCCAAGCTCGTAACCTAAATAGCGAATGTCGTTTTGTACAAAGTCTAAAACCGATTTTATTTTTTTGCCTTGGGTTTCATTGCTCGCATCTATTTCATTAATTTTTAAAACTAAAGAATTATCAAGTGGTGTTATTATTTTAAAGGTTTGTATTCCCCAATCTACAACTTCAGACCAACTTTCATAATCACTAACAATTAAAGTAGGATGGGTTATTTTCCATTCGGGAATATTATCTTCATAATCAAATTTATCAGGTGTATTTATGGTCCATTCATAAGTTTTTAGACCATTTTTAGTTGTTATTTCTGGCCTTAACTCTGTATTAATTTCTTTAAGATTTAAATGGGTATTTGTTATTAGTGTTATATGAATCTTACCAACCGGAATATTATCATTTAGAAAAAATAGATTGCTGTATTTATTATTGTGAATGGGATTAAATCCAACTATGGTATAGCTAAAATCAATGATGTCGTTTGTTCTTACATCTGAAAGATTCATCATGGCAGATAAGGATCCATCATATAAATAATTTTCAGCATTCAATTCCCTTCTAATTACTTGAAATTGATTGGCGTCTAATTTATTTATTGTTTTTCCATCTCTAATAATTGTAATGTCATGGAAAAATAGTTTTTGATATAAAGGATCATAGCTTACATTAATATCTGAAGCTGATTGAACACCTACATTATCTGTTATTTTTGTTACAAACCTGTAGAAGGACTCTTGTTTAGGTAGGTGAATTTGATAATCTGCCAACAATAACAGATTTCCTTGTGAAATATCTTCAACATTTATTTTTGGATTTTTTTCAAACGTTTCAGTGGTGGTCCATGAAGGTTTTGCGTTGGTAATAACTTTTGTTTGGCAGATTGCACCAATGTGAAATAAAACAAAACAGAGTACGAAGGTTAGTTTTTTCAAAATTTAGGGTTTAGTTATTGTAAAAATAAAATATTATTGGTCACAGACAATTTAACAGACTGTTTTTGCTCAATTATTTTTAAAACATTTTAACTTATTGTTAGGTGTTCTTTAGGAATGCCCTATTATTAAAATCATTATGTTTGCCAACAACAGATGAAAAACCCAAAATCGCATATTAAATTTTTAAGAAACACACTTTTGTTGCTTGTGGTTCTATTCTCTTTAACACCTTGTTCTGTAAAGGAGTCTCATTTTTTGGTTTTAAATGTTGAATACCAACGGCCTTTAAATAAAACAAGAGCATTATTTTCTCAAGAAGATTCATGTGAAAGTTTGGTGTTCCATCAAGTTGAAACGGTTAAAACCCAAGTCGATTTTGATGTTAATTTACTTGTTTTGGCAGCTATTCATCCTCCGCTAATTTTAGCAGATTCGAAAGAAGGAAACTTAGCAAAACAATCCAAAAAATCTTCAAACCTCGGTCGTCCCTTATATATTTTATATAGTCGGTTAAAACTCGATATGGCGTAATCTCTTCTTGCCATACTTTTTAATCAACAATTTATATAAATATCAATTTTAATGAAACATTTTACTGATAAACAGTCGTTTCATACGACTGGACTTTTCACGTTGTCTATCAGACTAGTTATTGGGTGGACTTATTTTTCAGCTTTTTGGCGCAGACTAATTTTAGAAAACAAGCTAAACCCAGAAGAGGCGGGGTATATTGGCGAAAAATTTAATCATTTTTTGCCTAATGCTTTAGGAATTAAACCTCTAATTGAATATTTGGTATCCAACCCGGATATTTTGTGGTGGCATATGGTGGCCTTTACAATTATTGAAGGAATTGTAGGGCTTTTTATTATGTTTGGTTTGTTTACGCGCTTAATGAGTATTGGCGTTTTCTTTTTGGCCATGGGAATTTTATTGGGATCTGGCTGGATTGGAACAACCTGCTTGGATGAATGGCAAATAGGTGTTTTAGGAATAGCCAGTGGTTTTGCGTTGTTTTTAAGTGGAAGTGGTTATTATTCCATGGATAAATTTTTTATGGATAGGAAATTTAAATTTACAGAAACCAAATGGTTCTCTTTCCTAGGTTCTGGAGTTTTACCGATAAGAAATTTAAAACAAATAGTTCTAGTTGGAGCTTTAGGAATTTTCGCTTTAACCTTATATACCAATCAGTATTTTCATGGAGGTGTATTTGGAACGCTTCATAATAAATCCGTGAAACCAAAATTAGAACTTAGCGATGCTTCTATAAAAAACAATACCTTACAATTTGAGGTTTATAGAGTTGAGGGCGTGGATGTTTATGGTTCGTTTTTAATTGGAATCCAGGTATTGGATAGTCGTGGTAATATAGTTATGGATAAAAATGGTGCTGATCTTTCTAAGTTCAATTTGGAGCATATTGACAACTACTATGTAGCTAAAGTGAAACCAGGAAAACATAGTTTAATTATTCCATTGGGTTCTAAGGCAATTCTAACCATTGGTTTAAAGGGTGTTGAATATGCGGAAAATGAAACTTACACTCTAAAACTTATTGATATTAGTGGTGCCGAGTGGGAGATTCCAATTGAGAAATAGGAATATCTGTTTGTAATCCAAAAGTAAAACTTCTCTAAAAACACACGTTTTTAGAGAAGTTTTTTTATGAGGAACAAGGAGGTTTATAAAAATGTATGGTTTTTATTGTAACTTATTGGCACTCTAAGTCGTCATATATTTTTAATCAATCAAAAACAATCATCATGAAACGACAATTAGATTACCAAATTTTGAGATCAAATGTATTAGCGCTTTTACTATTACTTTTTTTTGTAAACGTCAATTTTGGACAGAGCAAAGAAGAACAATTAACCAAACTTATAGATACTTATACAGATTACAAAACGTTTAATGGCTCTGTTCTAGTAGCGGAAAACGGAAAAATTATTTACACAAAAGGTTTTGGTATGGCAAATATGGAATGGGATATTCCCAATGCCCCAAATACAAAACATAGATTAGGATCCATAACCAAGCAATTTACTGCTATGTTAATACTTCAGTTGGCTCAAGCTGGTAAAATCGATTTACAAGCGCCCATAACAAAATATCTTCCAGATTATCCTAACAAGAATGGAGATAAAATTACAACACATCACTTATTAACGCACACTTCTGGGATTCCAAATTACACCTCCTTCCCCGATTTTTTTAAGAATGAAAGTAGAAACCCTTATACGCCAACAGAATTCGTAAAGAAATTTTCTGAAATGGATTTAGAGTTTAGTCCAGGGGAAAAATTTAGTTACAGTAATTCCGGTTATTTTTTGTTAGGTGTTTTAATTGAAAAGATTTCTGGGAAAACTTATGAGGAGATGCTTCAAGAGAACATATTTATACCTTTAAATATGAAAGATTCCGGTTATGACCATCACGAAACTATTTTAAAAAACAGAGCTACTGGCTACGAAAAGAATGGCAGTAATTTTGAAAACTCTAAATATATAGACATGTCTATTCCTTATGCCGCAGGATCCTTATATTCTACAGTTGAAGATTTATACCTTTGGGATCAAGGGTTATATACCAATAAACTTCTTTCTAAAAAGTCTATGGATTTGTTTTTTAAGGAATATATAAAAGCGGGTGGCGGATTTTATGGTTATGGGTGGTTTATAGGAAGTGAACAAATTGGAAACACAGAAAACCGTATAGAAACTATTGGTCATGGAGGAGGTATAAACGGGTTCAATACTTTAATTACTAGAGCTCCATCAGATAAATCGTTAATTGTACTATTGAATAATACAGGAGGAGCGCCTCTTAATGAAATGGCTCGGGCAATTCGTGGTATTATGTATGATAAGCCGTATGATTTTCCTAAAAAATCTATCGCAAATGCCTTGGCTGAAAAAATAGCAGCTAGTGGAATAGATGCCGCTTTAGTGTATTATAATTCCATTAAATCTTCTGACGCTTATGATTTAAATGAAAGTGATATGAATAGCGTTGGTTATCAATTATTACAATCTGGAAAAGTAGAAGAAGCTATTTCTGTATTTAAACTGAATGTAGAAGCTTTTCCAAAATCCTCCAATGTTTATGATAGTTATGCCGAAGGATTACTGAAACAAGGAAAGAATGAATTAGCTATAGAAAATTACAGAAAATCTGTAGAAATGGATCCAAATAATCAAAATGGGATTGATTATTTGAAAAAACTAGGAGTAGATGTTTCCGATTTAGAAAAAGATGTCGTTGTAGCAGATAACATCTTGCAAAACTATGTTGGTAACTATCAACTTGCCCCAGGGTTTATACTTACGGTTACCAAAGAAGGCAATCAATTAAAAGCACAAGCTACAGGACAACCCGTTTTTGATGTTTTTCCAAAATCTGAAAATGTATTCTATCTAAAAGTTGTAACAGCACAATTAACTTTTAATAAGAATACGGATGGCAATGTTGAAAGCGTAACACTTTTACAAGGTGGAAGGGAAATTATTGGTAACAAAATGTAGATTGCCAGCATAAAATTATAAAGCCCTTGGAAATTTTCAAGGGCTTTAATTTTGTGTTAAAACCCTTTAAAAATCCCAGCTTTAATTTCTGGCCATTCTTCTTTTAAAATGCCATAACAACAGGTGTTTCTTCTATGTTCGTCTGGCATTAAAGTGTCTTTTCTTAGGATGCCTTCCAAAGTGGCGCCAATTTTTTCAACTGCTTTTCTAGAGCGAATATTTCGTTCGTCAATTCTAAACTCCACTTTTTCAAATTCCAATACTTCAAAAGCATATTGAAGCATTAAAAACTTGATGTGTTTATTTAATCCAGTACCATGAAACTCTCGTCCTAACCAAGTCCAACCAATATGTAAGGTCTTGTTTTTCCAATTAATAAATCCAAAGCGCGTACTTCCGGCATACGCTTGTTTTGTTTTATCGTAAACAATAAATGGAATGGTTGTTTTTGTGTAATATCCGTCCACGGCAATTTGCACATATGTCTTTAATTCTTCTGGTGTCGAAATTCCGCTAGGCGAGTAGAAGATGAGATCTTTTTCGGCAGCAATATCTTGTACATACTTATAATTGCTCAAATCCATTAAAGTAAGCTTGACATGGCTATTTTCTAGATGAGGGATTTTCATGATATTTAAACTAAACTTTTAATAAGTTTGACGTTGACTTCGTGCTTTCCTTCAAAGGGAATTATATGTAAGTTCTTTCCAAATAGTTCTTGGGCTCTCTTTGTTTCTTGTAAAATGCGTTCGTTATTTAAATATTCGTCTTCTGTGCCATAAATCATAGAAACTTTTGCGTTTAAAAAATTAAAATCTTCCTGATTTAATTCAACAGGAATCCCTCCAGAATGCATTACCAATTGGGAGCAGGATAGCTTTCTTTTCGCCACATATCTCATGGCCACACTTACTCCTTGCGAATAGCCTAAAACGATTAAATTCTTGTCTTTTGGAATGTTTTCAGCTTCAAGAACAGCATCAAAATAGCTCATCACATTTTCTGTTTCCTTGCCTGTATTTTCCTTGGTCAACCAACTCGAGCCTACATGTTTTTGTCTAGGAGGTAAATAATATTTACTCTGGGCTTGAGGCGCAATGATGTAATTTTCGTCGGGATTTAAACCTGTAAAATATCTTAAAAAATACCGACTTAGAAATCCCATGCCATGGCAAACAAACCAAACATTTTTGGTTTTACTGGTTAAGCCGTTTAAAGTGGAATAACTGTTGGTAGTTGTGTATGATATTTCTCTTTCTTCTAAATTCATTTTGTACTTTTACAATTCGATTTTAAAAATACAGTTTTTCTATGCAATTATCTAAAGAAAGTGTCCTGGCAAGAGCTAATGCTGCCAGTAAAAATACCTTAATGGAAACTTTAAATATTGAAATGATTGATTATGGCCCCGATTTTCTAATAGCCAGAATGCCGGTAAACTCTAGGGTTTATCAGCCTGACGGTGTTTTGCATGGCGGTGCCACTGCAGCTTTGGCGGAGAGTGTTGGAAGTTTTGCCTCGCATTTATTTATCGATATAGAAAATAATTTTGTGCGCGGTTTGGAAATTACCGCCAACCATTTAAAAAGTGTGAGAGAAGGTTATGTGTATGCCAAAGCTACTTTTTTACATAAAGGGAGAACGACGCAGTTATTGGATATTAGGGTTACAGACGATAACGACAATCTAATTTCTATTTGCCGACTTTCAACCATTTCACTACCAAAAACCAAATAATGACCTCTGAAGATTTTTTTCAAAATATTCATCAGCATTTAAAAAAGCAATTACCTTTTGTAGTCTATAGAAAACCAAATGAAGGTGAAGTGAAAGCCATGCTTCAAAATACCAAGCAACTTCATCTTATTAAAGATTATTCGGAAAAGGGTTTTGTAATGGCTCCTTTTGATGCCACCAAAAGCTCTGTTTTAATTCCTTTTGAAGCATCAGTTTCTATAGCATGCGCATCTGTCAACTTAAGTGAACTTTTAGAACTAAGCAATAAATTAGTAAAAAAGGGTACGTTTCGAGATAATTCTGAAGATGTTGATTCCGATAGAAATTTTCATATAAAACTCGTTCAAAAAGGTGTTGAAGCCATAAAAAAAGCACAGTTTGGGAAGGTTGTTTTATCCAGACGTGAACCTTTTGGATTGAAAGAAGAAAATCCCATAGAAATTTTTAAGCGTTTACTTCAAAATTATCCAACGGCATTCGTGTATTGTTGGTTTCATCCAGAAATTGGTTTGTGGCTTGGAGCTACACCCGAAAATTTAATAAGTACCGAAGGCTCTCGATTTAAAACCATGGCTTTGGCTGGAACGCAGAAATATGAAGGAACAGAACAAGTGCTTTGGCAAAAAAAGGAAAAAGAAGAACAACAATTTGTAACAGATTTTATTTTACAAAGTCTGAAGGAGTCCACGGAAAATATACATATTTCGGAAGTTAAAACGGTTAAAGCTGGAAATCTTCTTCATTTGCAAACCAATATTTCAGGAATTTTAAACTTTAAGAATTCCAGTTTTAAAGATTTGCTAGACCAATTACATCCAACGCCTGCCGTTTGTGGAATGCCTAAAGAAGCCTCTAAACAATTCATTTTAAAAAACGAAAATTACAATAGAGAGTTTTACACAGGCTTTCTAGGCGAATTAAATTTACAGGAAAAAAACACGAGAAATACCAACAGACGAAATGTTGAAAATAATGCCTATGCTTCCATAAAAAACGTATCTAATTTATTTGTAAATCTGCGTTGTATGCAAATCTTAGATAAAAGGGCACTAATTTATGTTGGTGGAGGCATTACCAAAGATTCAAATCCAGAAGCAGAATGGCAAGAAACCTGCTCCAAAGCTTTGGTGATGAAAAAGGTATTGCAATAATTTTATATCGTTAGGCTATTTGTTACATTTACAGTCAGATTTTTTCTAAAATGCTATATTCAAAAAACCCTCTGGCTCAAACTGTTATTCAGTTATGTAAAGCCAAAAACATTCAACATATTGTAATTTCTCCAGGAAGTAGAAATGCGCCATTAACCATTGGTTTTACCAACGACCCTTTTTTTACATGTTATAGTATTGTGGACGAGCGTTGTGCTGGATTTTTCGCATTAGGTATTGCGCAACAAATAGAAGCTCCTGTGGCTCTTGTTTGTACGTCTGGAAGTGCTTTGTTGAATTATTATCCAGCCATTTCGGAAGCTTTTTATAGCGATATTCCCTTGGTGGTTTTATCGGCCGATAGACCTAACTATTTAATAGGAATTGGAGATGGACAAACCATCAATCAGAAGGATGTGTTTGCCAATCATATTTTATTTTCAGCCAATTTAAAGTTGAATTTCGAACATGCGCCAAAAAACTTAAATGAGTCAGAACCTGCAATTATTAGATCCATAGAAAATAAATTGGAACGTATGTTAGGTGTGAAACAGGAACTGGAGGACGAAAACGAAACCAAAATCAATACGGCCATCAATAAAGCTATTTTATCTAATGGCCCTGTTCATATAAATATACCTTTTGAAGAACCTCTTTATGAAACGACGGATAATCTTTTAACCAATCCGAAAGTTATCGATATTGAAAAGAAAAAGAAAAAGATTGACGACTTCTTTATTCAAGAATGTTACGACGATTGGAACAGTTATGCTAAAAAAATGATTTTAGTAGGAGCCAATAAACCCAATCAAATCGAACAAAAAATTCTAGATGAATTGGCTAAGGATAGTAGTGTTATTGTGTTTACGGAGACCACGTCTAACATCCATAACAAGCAATTTTTTAATAGTATTGATAAATTGATTGCGCCTCTTACCGAAGAAGAATTTAAAGATTTACAACCAGATATCTTAGTGACTTTTGGAGGCTTGATCGTGTCTAAAAAAATAAAAAGTTTTTTACGAAAGTATCAACCAAAACACCATTGGCATATTGATAAGAAAACAGCAAACGATACTTTTTTCTGTTTAGACAAACATATAGAAGCCACACCAAACAATTTTTTCAACTCGCTTTTACCAAGACTTACGCACTTTGTGAAAAGTGACTATAGTTCCAATTGGAACGAAGTGAAAGCAAAGAGAAAGGAAAAACACTTGGAATATGTCGAAACCATTCCGTTTAGCGATTTTAAGGTTTTTGATGAAGTTTTAAATAATCTGCCAGAAAAGATTGTTTTACAATTAGGAAACAGTTCTGCCATTAGATATTCGCAACTTTTTGATTTAAATAAAAATATTCCGGTTTTTTGTAATCGCGGTACAAGTGGCATAGATGGAAGTACAAGTACAGCCATTGGTTGCTCTAAAGTCCATAAAAAACAGACGGTTTTAATTACTGGTGACTTGAGTTTCTTTTATGACAGCAATGCCTTGTGGAACAACTATATTCCAAATAATTTTAGAATTGTTGTAATAAATAATCAGGGAGGTGGAATTTTTAGAATTCTTCCAGGAAATAAGGAATCTAAAAAATTCGAAACTTATTTTGAAACTACCCATAATTTTTCTGCGAAGCACCTTTGTAAAATGTATGAGTTAGATTATGCTACTGCAGTCAATGAGAAACAGCTAAAATACCAGTTAAAAACATTTTTTACAGAATCGGAACAACCCAAGTTATTAGAAGTATTTACACCTCGAACAATTAACGATCAAGTGTTATTGGATTATTTTAAATTTATAAAATAGTGTGAATAAGATTTGAATGTTCTTTTAATTTATGGTTTTATCACAAAAAAGTGTAAAAGCTATAAAAAATTTCATATTTGTGAGGATATCAAGAGAATTTCACTTTTAAATACATAAAAATTGTTTATATTTAGTGTTGAATTATTATTAATCTAAAAATTAAAATAAACATGGGAAAAAGAGACGAATTAATTGTGAAGTATGCTGCAGATTTAAAAGACAAATGTGGTGTTAATCCAGATATGGACTTACTAACAAAAGTTACTATTGGTTGTGGACCATCAATTTATAATGCGGATGCAGCAACTGTTTCTGCAACAGATCCTTCAGAATTAGCTACAGTAAAAAATAATTTTCTAATAAAAAAATTAGGATTAAAAGACGGTCCAGACTTAGATAAAGGTATTCAAGTGGTTATGGATCAATACGGACAATCCAACAGAAATAAATATAGACCTGTGGTTTATTATTTATTGACCAAACACTTTAAAAAAGAATCCGTTTATAAATAATCTAAAATTTTAGTATTTAAGCGTTACAATTCCAAAATTAGAATTGTAACGCTTTTTTTATTTCTAATAGCTAATATTATTACCTTTACAGCATGATAAATTTAGGAGAATACAATACCTTAGAAATAATTCGTGAATCTGAACAAGGAGCCTATTTGGCAGATGAAGAAGGAAACGAAGTGTTATTACCAAATAGATATGTTCCAGAAACATTTAAGATTTGGGAAAAAATTGAAGTGTTTGTTTATTTAGACAACGAAGAACGCTTAGTTGCAGTAACAGACAAACCATATATTAAAAAAGGCGATTTTGCTTTATTGAGATGTAATGCCGTTACTGAACATGGGGCCTTTTTAGATTGGGGCATGCTTAAGGAGTTATTTTGTCCGTTTGGAGAGCAAGCTTTTAAAATGAAAAAGGGAGGCTGGTATTTTGTGTATTGTTTTTTAGATGAAAAAACCAATAGATTGGTAGCTTCCAGTAAAACCAATCAGTTTTTGGATAATAGAGAACTTACGGTAAGTGAGTTTGAAGAGGTGGACTTAATTGTTTCCCATCCATCAGATATTGGCATGAATGTTATTATCAACAAAAAGCATTTAGGACTTATTTTTAATGATGATATCTTCCAGGATTTAAGTGTTGGAGATCGTTTAAAAGGATATGTTAAAAAAATTAGACCCGACAATAAAATTGACGTTGTTTTAGGTCAAATAGGCTATAGAAATATTGAACCAAATGCCGAAGATATTATGGATCAATTAAGAGCTAACAGTGGTTATTTAAAATTAACTGATAAATCCGATCCGGAAGATATTAAACGCATCCTTCAGATGAGCAAGAAAAGCTTTAAAAAAGCTGTGGGTACATTATATAAGCAAAAACTTATTGAAATTAAGGACGACGGAATTTATTTGATATAACGTAAAATTTCATATTAAAAGAAGAACGAAACATGAATGAGATAAACTGGAAAACTGCCAAAGAATACGAAGACATTACCTATAAAAAATGCAATGGGGTTGCAAGAATTGCTTTTAACCGACCAGATGTTAGAAATGCTTTCAGACCAAAAACCACCAAAGAATTGTATGATGCTTTTTATGATGCTGGTGAAGACGTAAATATTGGAGTTGTATTGCTTTCCGCTGAAGGTCCTTCTTCGAAAGATGGGGTATATTCCTTCTGCTCTGGAGGCGATCAAAAGGCTAGAGGACATCAAGGTTATGTAGGAGAAGATGGGTACCATAGATTAAATATTCTAGAAGTGCAACGGCTTATCAGGTTTATGCCAAAAGCGGTTATTGCTGTAGTTCCAGGATGGGCAGTTGGTGGCGGACACAGTTTACACGTGGTTTGCGATTTAACTTTAGCGAGTAAAGAACATGCCATTTTTAAGCAAACAGATGCCGATGTTACAAGTTTTGATGGGGGTTATGGCTCTGCTTATTTGGCCAAAATGGTGGGTCAGAAAAAAGCACGTGAAATCTTTTTCTTAGGAAGAAATTATTCGGCTCAAGAAGCGTTTGAAATGGGGATGGTAAATGCCGTAGTTCCTCATGAAGACTTAGAAAATACAGCTTATGAATGGGCGCAGGAAATATTAGGGAAATCGCCAACATCCATAAAAATGCTAAAATTCGCAATGAATTTAACAGACGATGGCATGGTTGGACAACAAGTATTTGCTGGTGAAGCAACCCGTCTAGCCTACATGACGGACGAAGCAAAAGAAGGTCGTGATGCTTTTCTTGAAAAACGCAAGCCTAATTTTCCAAAAAAATGGATTCCTTAAATCTATAACCATCTCAAATCTTTTTTATGTTTAAAAACTATACAACCTGGCTGTCAGCTTTTAGGTTAAGAACCCTTCCTTTATCCGTTTCCGGAATTATTGTAGCTGCAAGTTTGGCTGCATATAATGGGGTTTTTAATTGGATGGTGTTTGTCTTTGCGCTTTTAACCACTTTGAGTTTGCAAATTTTATCTAATCTTGCGAACGATTATGGCGATGGAATAAAAGGTACAGACAATCATGAAAGAGTGGGGCCACAACGTGCCATACAAAGTGGGGTTATTACTCCGGAAAAGATGTTTGAAGCCATAAAAATGAATATTCTTATTACCATTGTATTGGCTCTTTTATTAATTCTATCTGCTTTTGGAACGCATCATTTTCTTTTGGGACTGTTGTTCTTTGGTATAGGTTTAATCTCTATTTATGCAGCTGTAAAGTATACCGTTGGAAGCAATGCCTATGGATACAGAGGTTTGGGAGATTTGTTTGTATTTGTGTTTTTTGGTTTTGTAAGTGTTGTTGGCGGTTATGTTTTGTTTTCAAAACAAATAGATCATGTGGTATTTCTTCCGGCGTGTACCATTGGTTTGTTAAGTGTAGCTGTCCTGAATTTAAATAATTTACGTGATATTAATTCCGATAGAAACGCCAATAAAAACACGCTTATCGTTAAAATGGGCTTCGAGAACGGCAAAATATATCACTATTTTTTAGTGGGTTCAGCTATTGTATTATCGGCTTTATTTGGCATTCTTTATTATACATCTATCTTCAACCTAATTTTTGTTTTGGTTTATATTCCTTTAATTAAGCATTTGCTTATGGTTAGGAAAAATAATGAACCAAAATTACTAGATCCGGAATTAAAAAAATTGGCTTTATCTACTTTTGCCTTATCTGTTTTATTGGCAATCGGACATTTGTTATAAGATTTAAGATATAAAATAAACACGCAATCTCTTGTTTTTCAAGTCAATATGTTTTATATTTGATGTGTTGATATTCTATTATCAATACCATGAAGCATATTAAATGGCTTCATATTTTGGGGATTGAAAAACTCAAGCAAATTACTGAAATTTGTTTGAGTTTTTTTTTGTATTTTCCATTTTCAATAACTTTCTATTAAAATCTCTCGATATGAAAATTACTTTTTACGGTCACGCAAGTTTAGGAATTGAAGTTAACGATGTTCATATTTTAATTGATCCGTTTATTTCGGCAAATGAAAAAGCCGCTCATATTGATATACATTCTTTAAAAGCAGATTATATTTTATTGACCCATGCGCATCAAGATCATATTTTGGATGTGGAAGCCATTGCAAAACGTACAGATGCTGTAATTGTATCTAATTTTGAGATTGTTACTTATTTTCAGAATAAAGGTTTTGAAGGACACCCAATGAATCTTGGAGGAAGTTGGGATTTCGAATTTGGAAACGTTAAATACGTGAATGCCATTCATACATCTTCTTTCCCAGATGGTAGTTATGGAGGTCAGCCAGGTGGTTTTGTAATTGAAGGCGAACGGAAAAATATTTATATTGCTGGAGACACAGCGCTTACCATGGATATGAAACTAATTCCGATGCAAATTAAATTGGACTTGGCCATTTTACCCATAGGAGATAATTTCACCATGGGAATTGATGATGCCATTTTAGCAAGTAATTTTATACAATGCGATAAAATATTAGGTTATCACTACGATACTTTTGGATATATTGAAATCGATCACGAAGAAGCAAAACGTAAATTTTTTGATAAAAATAAAGATTTAATGTTATTGAAAATAGGGGAGAGTATTGAGTTGTAATAATTATTTCAATAGATCTCCATGCAAATCATTAATTAACTCGACTCTTCAACACTAACCTATGCAAGAGCTTTGGGAAAAAGCGCTTTAAATACACGCCTAGCACTTCTTTTTTACCAATATAGACTTCGTATTTTTCTTTTCTAATAGCTTTAAGCATGCGCTTTACAAAGACATCAACTTGTAAACCGTTTTCGGTCATGCTATCTTGTTCACCTTGTTTGCTACCATCAGCTGTTAGGGCATTTCTAGCAACATTTGTATTTACAAATCCTGGGCAAATCATGGTTACTTTTATTTGGTCTTTGTCGTGTTCCATACGTAAAGCATCAAAAAAACCATGTAAGGCATGTTTGGCTCCACAATAAGCTGACCTGTAAGGAGAACTAAACTTCCCCATAATACTGGAAACAACCACGTAATGCCCGTTCTGATTATCAACAAAATGTGGTAGAATAGCTTTACTTAATGCCACCGTTCCTAAGTAGTCGATTTCCATAAGTTTTTTATCGACCTCAATGGAGGTCTCTATAATTGCTGAACGCTGACTGATGCCTCCATTATTAATTAAAACATCCACACGTCCAAAGAGTTTCAAAGCATCTTCAAACACAGATTCCATATTAGCGTAGTGTGCCAGATCAAAAACCAAAATCTTTATGTTTTCGGAATTTTTACATTTTTTTTGCACTTCTAAAAGTTGATCTTTATTTCTAGAAGAAAGTATTAATTTACATTCTTGTTTGGATAACTCCATAGCCAAACTTTTTCCTATGCCACTGGAAGCTCCGGTAATCCAAACTACTTTATTTTTAAAGGTCATGCCAATGTGTTTTCGCTTTCAACAGGAATCGAAGGCTGCTGGATTTCTACTTCAGACTGCGATTGTAAACTAGCATGAAGCCATTCTTCTCTTAAATCATTACTTCCTTTTCCAGTGCCATCATGTCTCCAACCAGGAGGTTTTATAAGATATTTCATTCTATTTAGCAAGGATGTTTTACTAGTAAAAACATCCTTTAACATGTGGAACCATTCAATATAAGCTACTTTAACAGGATTAAATGTGTGGATGTTTTCTACCAAGCCATAAACTACTTTTTCCTCGTCCAATTCCTCTTGAAACGTTCCAAAAAGTTTGTCCCAAATAATTAAAATACCAGCATGATTTCTATCCAAGTAAATGGGATTGCTACCATGATGAACTCTATGATGTGAAGGCGTGTTCATAACAGCTTCAAACCATTTAGGAAGCTTGTTTATGGTCTCTGTATGAATCCAGAATTGATACAGCAAACTCACGGACATTTGTAATAATATCATGGCAGGATGAAAGCCGAGCAAAGGCAACCACAACCAAAAAATAAACGTATAAAAACCACCAGACCAAGTTTGTCTTAAAGCGGTACTTAAATTGTAATGTTGTGAAGAATGGTGTACCACATGCGAAGCCCAAAATAATCTGCATTCATGCGAGATTCTGTGAAACCAGTAATAGGATATGTCGTCTGCAAAAAACAATAGAATAAAACTCCACCAAGCTACTGGGATAGTAAAAAATCTGAAGTTTTCATACACAAAAAATAGAGCTAATAGAACGAATCCTTTACTTAAAAGTCCTATAAAAACATTTCCTAAACCCATTGTAATAGAGGTAAAGGCATCCTTAGCTTCGTACGCTTTTATTTTTTGTTTAGTTGTAATAAACAACTCCAAAAGCATGGAAATTATAAAAAATGGAATGGCAAAATGAATGAGATTTGGAAATTCTGGCATGACTATTAAATATAATTGGTAGCCTAATGTACAAAATATTTTGTCTATTTTTGAACCTTACTATGAAAGCAAGCTACCAGAAATACATTTTAAACTTTAAACAAGCCAGCGGCACGTCTAGAGGCGTCTTAAAAACAAAGGAAACCTGGTTTTTAATCCTTGAAAAAGAGGGGAAGATTGGTGTAGGAGAATGTGGTCTTTTTAAAGGTTTGAGTACAGACGATGTGCCACATTATGAAGAAATTCTACAATGGACTTGTTTAAATATTCATTTGGGTTTACAGGTGTTATTAGAGGAGCTTTATAAATTTCCAAGCATTCAGTTTGGATTGGAAACAGCTTTTGCTTCGTTTAAAAGTGAAGATTCTTTTAAAATATTCCCTTCAGAGTTTACTCGAGGAACAGATGCCATTCCAATAAATGGCTTGATTTGGATGGGTTCTGAAGATTTCATGAAACAACAAATAAAAGAGAAACTTGAAGCTGGTTTTTCCTGTATTAAAATGAAAATTGGCGCTATCGATTTTCAAACGGAATTACAGCTTTTAAAATCCATTAGAAAAGAGTTTTCTTCAAAAGTTATCGAATTGCGTGTGGATGCCAATGGGGCTTTTTCACCGTCAGAAGCTTTGGAAAAATTAAAAATACTTTCAGAATTTGATATCCATTCTATTGAACAACCTATAAAACAAGGTCAAATTGAGGACATGGCTAGTTTATGTGAAAAAACTCCTTTAGCAATTGCTTTAGATGAAGAACTGATTGGTATTTTTTCAAAAGAAAAAAAGAAAACCTTGCTTCAAACAATAAAACCACAATATATTATTTTAAAACCAAGTTTGGTTGGCGGTTTTTTAGGAAGTCGGGAGTGGATTGATTTAGCAGAAAATCAAAAATCAGGCTGGTGGATTACAAGCGCCCTAGAAAGTAATGTGGGTTTGAATGCCATTGCACAGTGGACTTACACCTTGAAAAGTGCTTTGCCACAAGGTCTCGGAACAGGAAGTTTATTCACTAATAATTTTACCTCTCCTTTAAATGTAAAAAATGGTACATTGCAGTACCAAAAAAATAAACACTGGAATTTTAACTTATAATATATGTATATAGCTCAAGCTTTTAATGCGTTACACGATTGGTGGAGATACTTAGTTGGAACCATCTTAATTATTATTGCCGTAGTTATCGGGCAAATTCCGTTTACAGTGGCTGTGTTTATGAAGGCCATGAACGAGGGAGAAAGTATTTTTGGATTGGACGAAACCAAAATGATGACCATGTTGGAACCCAATTTGAATTTGTTTTTAATGCTGCTTTCCTTTGCAATTGGTTTAGTAGGACTGTTTTTGGTTGTAAAACTGCTTCATAAGCAAAGTATTGCGTCCTTAACAACTGTTAGAAATAAGATAGATTGGAAACGTATTTGGTTTGCTTTTATACTTTGGGGCGTTATAAGTTCTGGATTTATTCTTTTTGATTATTATTTAACTCCAGAAGATTATGAAGTTAATTTTAAAATGCAACCGTTTATCGTTTTATGCGTTATAGCAGTCGTTTTAGTGCCTTTGCAAACCAGTTTTGAGGAATATCTATTTAGAGGGTATCTAATGCAGGGAATTGGGGTTTTGGCCAAAAATAAATGGGTGCCTTTGTTGACAACTTCAGTTGTTTTTGGAATGTTGCACATTGCAAATCCCGAAGTGGACAAACTAGGTAAGATTATTATGGTTTACTATATAGGAACAGGTCTGTTTTTAGGAATAATGACTCTAATGGACGAAGGAATGGAGTTGGCTCTAGGGTTTCATGCTGCCAATAATTTATTTACAGCCTTATTGGTTACTGCAGACTGGACGGCTTTCCAAACACATTCTGTTTTAAAAGATATGTCTGAACCAACTTCTGCCAGTTTTACCGAAATATTCATGCCAGTTTTTATCGTGTTCCCTTTATTATTGTTCATTTTCTCTAAGAAATATAAGTGGACCAATTGGAAGGATAAATTATTTGGTAATATTGAAGCGCCAATAGTTGAAATACCTTTAGTTAATACAGCATTTGAAGAAAACGTCTTTGAAGATAACAGCCATACAGAATAGAATTTATGATTCCTACTTACGATAAAGTTCACAACCGATTTAAACTAAACAACAAGACCTATACTTACAACGGATTAAATGAGGTTGCCTATGCCTTTATCAAGGAAGGGAAACCATTTGAAAAGGCTTTGGGCGATTTTCTTGCAGATTGGTTGGATTCTAAAGATTATATAAAAACCAAAACCTCTGGGACTACAGGAAAACCAAAAACCATAAAAATTAAAAAGCAGGCCATGGTGTATTCTGCTATTGCAACCGGGAATTATTTTGATTTAAAACCAGGAGATAAAGCGTTGCATTGTTTGCCCACAGAATTTATTGCAGGAAAAATGATGCTGGTTCGAGCCATTATTTTAGGATTGCAAGTAGATGTTGTAGAACCTGGATCCATTTTAAATTTTAGCTCCAAAAAACATTACGATTTTTGTGCTATGGTTCCAATGCAAGTTGAGAATAACTTAAAAAAACTAACTCATGTTAAAAAGCTTATTGTTGGTGGCGCTCCCATGTCCAATGAGCTTATAGAGAAAATAAGGACATTAAAAACGAAGGTTTATGCTACTTATGGCATGACAGAAACCATCACGCACATTGCCGTTAAACCATTGAATAATTTTAATGAGGCAGAAAGTGTCGAGACCTCCTACTATCATACACTTCCAAATATTAGTATTTCTCAAGATAATAGAGAGTGTTTAGTTATTGATGCTCCACAGCTTTCTAAAGAAAATATAATTACCAATGATGTGGTTAAGCTACATTCCGAAACCTCTTTTGAATGGTTGGGAAGAATGGACAATGTTATAAATTCTGGAGGGATTAAATTTTTCCCTGAACAAATAGAAGAGAAATTAAAAAGCATAATCTCACATCGATTTTTTATTGCTTCAGAAGCAGATGATAAATTAGGAGAGAGATTGATTCTTGTTTTAGAAGCAGATAATATCAATTTTCCGACTTCAGTTTTTGATACTTTGGATGCTTATGAAAGACCAAAGAAAACCTATGTAGTTTCAAAATTTGTCGAAACCACTTCTGGTAAAATTCAACGTTTACAAACGATAGCTGCAATTAAAAAATAAAATTATTGCTGCATTTTAAAATAGTAATCCGCTGAATGTTTCCCTGAGCCATAAAACATAAAAAACACACAAACCAATAAAGTAATACTTGCTAATAAAAAATTAGTAGCATTAAATTCTCCCATAAAATTGATTAGAATAGCACCTATTAAAACAGGTATTTGAACAATTATAGCCCATCTGGTCAATAAACCAAAAGTAATTAAAAGTCCACCAACTAAGTGTGAAGCAGCTACATAATGAGCCATAATCATACTTCCAGCATAATTGTCCATTGGTTTAATTAACTCCACCAAGAGCTCGCTATTCGATACAAAATGGACGCCTTTCATAAATAGAAAAGCGCCTAAAGCAATGCGTAAAACATCTAATGGGTAATAGGAATGTGTATTTGCCCATTTGTTTAAGGTTTTTATTTTTCCCATGATCAAAATGTTTGATTTTCAATCATTAAGGTACGAAAAATCTGTTTAAAATGAAAGGCTACACTTGAATAACTCCCAAATTAAATTTTTTCTCAATAGGAGCGTGGTTCGCAGCTTCAATTCCCATACTAATCCAAGTTCTGGTATCCAACGGATCGATTATAGCATCTGTCCAGATTCTGGAAGCAGAATAATATGGAGACACTTGTTTGTCGTAGCGATCTTTTATTTTATTGAATAATTCGTCTTCTTTTTCCTTGGTAATTACTTCGCCTTTCTTTTTTAACGAGGCTGTTTCAATTTGAAGCAATACTTTTGCAGCACTGTTTCCACTCATTACAGCCAATTCGGCACTTGGCCAGGCTACTATTAACCTTGGGTCGTAGGCTTTTCCACACATGGCATAGTTTCCAGCACCATAACTGTTTCCTAATATAATCGTGAATTTTGGAACCACGGAATTACTTACGGCATTTACCATTTTTGCACCATCTTTAATAATTCCTCCATGTTCGCTCTTGCTTCCAACCATGAAACCAGTCACATCTTGCAAGAATACCAATGGAATTTTCTTTTGGTTGCAATTGGTAATAAAGCGCGTGGCTTTATCCGCGCTGTCATTATAGATTACACCTCCAAATTGCATTTCGCCTTGTTTTGTTTTTACCAATTTTCTTTGATTGGCAACAATTCCAACGGCCCAACCGTCAATTCGGGCGTAGGCTGTTATTATGGTTTTTCCATATCCAGCTTTATATTCATCAAATTCGGAATTATCTACCAAGCGCTTGATGATTTCATACATATCATATTGATCTGCACGCGATCTTGGCAATATTCCATAAATATCTTCTTGTATTTCTTTTGGTTTTTTGGAGTCGGCTCGGTTAAATCCAGCCTTATCGAAATCGCCTATTTTATCGACTATCCTTTTAATTCGGTCTAAAGCATCTTTATCATCTTTCGCTTTATAATCGGTAACCCCAGAAATCTCGCAATGGGTAGTTGCGCCACCTAGGGTTTCGTTGTCAATGGTTTCTCCAATAGCAGCTTTTACCAAGTAACTTCCTGCTAAAAAGATACTTCCTGTTTTATCCACTATCATGGCCTCGTCGCTCATAATTGGTAAATAGGCGCCACCAGCTACACAGCTTCCCATAACAGCAGCAATTTGGGTAATTCCCATACTGCTCATAATGGCGTTGTTTCTAAAAATACGTCCAAAATGTTCTTTGTCTGGAAATATTTCATCCTGTAAGGGTAAATAAACACCAGCGGAATCCACTAAGTAAATAATTGGTAATCTGTTTTCTATGGCGATTTCCTGTGCACGTAAATTCTTTTTCCCAGTAATAGGAAACCAGGCTCCAGCTTTAACGGTGGCATCGTTTGCTACAACTATACATTGCTTTCCTTGGATGTATCCCATTTTCACAACAACACCTCCCGAAGGGCAGCCTCCATGTTCCTCATACATGCCATCTCCAGCAAAAGCAGCTATTTCTATGCTATCTCTTTTTTCGTCTAAAAGATAATCAATGCGTTCTCTAGCAGTCATTTTTCCTTTAGCGTGGTGTTTTTCAATATTCTTTTTTCCACCTCCAAGTCTTACTTGGGCAAAACGCTTTTTTAATTCCGAAACTAAAAGTTTATTGTAATCTTCGTTTTTATTGAAGTTGATATCCATAGAAATATTTATTTGGGACGAATTTACAAAAGAAGAACATGGTTTAAAAGCGAATATTTTGTTAAATAACATTACATGGTAATAGTTTCCTAGGAAACTAATTTAATTAATTGTAAATTTGTCAACTAATCCAAATAACATATTTATGAAAAGGAATAAGATTATCTATTATGTAGCAACAGCTCTGTTAACTGTTTTAATATTATTTTCAGCTGGCATGTATTTTTTTAATTATGAGGAAGTAGCTGAAATGTTTACCAGTTTCGGCTATCCAACTTATATTATTTACCCATATGCTGTTATTAAGCTAGTCGGCTTATTTGCCATTTGGAACCCTAACTTTAAAATTATAAAAGAATGGGCATATGCAGGCTTCTTCTATGCATTTATCTTAGCCTTTTTTGCTCATTTCGTGATTAATGATGGGGAACATATTTCTGCTTTACTTGCATTTGTTTTATTAATAATTTCTTATATTTTTAGCAAAAAAATACAAGCTTAATTATGAAAAAAATTATTGCATTTGCGGGTAGTAATAGCAAACAATCTATAAATAAACAGTTAGTAACTTACGCTTCCTCATTAGTAGACAACATAGAAACCCATGTTTTAGATTTAAACGATTTTGATGTCCCTTTGTTTAGTGTGGATTTGGAAGCAGAGATGGGGCATCCAGAAAACGCTAAAAAGTTAGTAGAAGCGATAAAAAATGCAGATGGAATTATAATTTCATTAGCAGAGCACAATGGCGCTTACGCTTCAGTTTTTAAGAATTTATTTGATTGGATTTCAAGAATTGAACAAAAATCATTTCAAAACAAACCCATGTTATTAATGGCAACATCCACAGGAGCTAGAGGTGGAGCTTCAGTTTTGGCAATAGCTAAAGACAGGTTTCCTAGGCACGATGCAAATATTGTAGCAGATTTTTGTCTTCCGTTTTTTGCCAAAAACTTTTCAGAAGGAAAACTTATGGATAAAACTTGGAATGATGAATTACTAAATAAAATAACAATTTTTTCAAAAGCCATATAATATGGAAGTACAACATTCAGAATCGGGCAAAGAAGGAAAATTCTATATTGAGATAGATGGAAGTGAAAAAGCAGAAATGACCTATTCATATATAGATAAACACAAAATAAGTATAGATCATACAGAAGTTCATGAGGAACTAAAAGGACAAGGTGTAGGTTATATCCTTATGGAAGCAGCTGTTAAATTTATGCGAGAAAAAGATATCAAGGCCATTCCAACATGTTCATATGCAGCAGCAGTTTTTAAGAAAAAACAGGAATATGCGGATAGATTGGCATAAACTTACAGAAAATGGGAGATATTTCTAAAGACATACATTCTACTTTTCCAAATGCTAAAGTAAAAGCAATGATAAACATTCTATTTACTGCAAATTGGATTACTAGTTACCAAAATTTATTTTTCAAGCCTTTTAAAATTTCACTACAACAATATAATGTTTTGCGAATATTAAAAGGAGCGGGAGAGGCTTTAAAGGTTCAAACCATTAAAGAACGTATGATAGAAAGGGCGCCAAATGCTACACGATTAATGGATAAGCTTTGTGCTAAAAATTTAATAGAGCGTTTGCCTTGTCCAAATGATAGGAGAGTAGTACATATAAAAATTACAGAAAAAGGATTAAATTTACTTGAAGGTATTTCTAAAGCAAACCAGGAAGATTTACTTAAAAATTTAACCGAAGATGAAGCATCTCAATTAAGTGATTTATTAGATAAAATAAGATATTGAAAACGAGACTCTAGAAACTTGAGATGTGCTTGGTTTTTCTGAAATCATCGCATTTTCAATAAATGCAATTGATGTTTCTGGACAACATTTAATTGAAGTGCCAATGGTATAATGATTAAAACTTCAAAATATGAAAAAGCACCTCTAGGGGTGTTTTTATTGTTTTAAATACCGATATTTGCATTTCTACTAACTATAAAATTACAGATATAATGGCAATGAATAAGAATACTGTTTTGGCCTGGGCTACATCAATTATGATTTTTGTAGGACTGGCATTAATTGCTTTAGGAGCATTTAGATATGATGATGTAGCAGGTTGGGGATTTGCAGCCGTAGGAATCGGATTCTTTGCGGTAGCATGGGTTTTCAATGCCTTAAAAGGGAGGGTTTAAATATTTATTGTTTATAGTTCAAAGCTCTGGAGCTTTTATGTGTTATTTACGCAACTCAGAATTAAAAGGCCTAAAATATAGAAAAAGATTAATTTAACTATAAACCACAAACCAATTAACATAATAATTCAATAACAATTCTCTTATAATTATGAGCGACGATAAAAAAGTAATTTTCTCGATGTCTGGTTTAACCAAGACCTATCAGAGTGCGAATACACCAGTTTTAAAGAATATTTATTTAAGCTTCTTTTATGGTGCAAAAATTGGAATTTTAGGACTTAACGGTTCTGGTAAATCCACTTTATTAAAAATTATTGCAGGAATTGATAAAAACTATCAAGGCGATGTGGTGTTTTCTCCAGGTTATACTGTAGGTTATTTGGAGCAAGAGCCTCAATTGGATGATACCAAAACTGTTATGGAAATTGTAAAGGAAGGAGCTGCCGAAACGGTTGCCATTCTTGATGAATACAATAAAATTAACGACATGTTTGGTTTGGAAGAAGTTTATAGCGATCCAGATAAAATGGAAAAGCTTATGAACAGGCAAGCTATTTTACAAGATCAAATTGACGCTTCAGATGCTTGGGAACTCGATACCAAACTAGAAATCGCCATGGATGCTTTAAGAACTCCAGATGGCGACAAAAAGATAAGTGTACTTTCTGGAGGTGAAAAACGTCGTGTAGCCTTATGTAGATTGTTATTACAAGAGCCGGATGTATTGTTACTGGATGAGCCTACCAACCACTTGGATGCAGAATCCGTACATTGGTTAGAGCATCATTTGGCACAATATAAAGGAACGGTTATTGCAGTAACGCACGATAGATATTTCTTGGATAATGTAGCTGGATGGATTTTAGAGTTGGATAGAGGTGAAGGAATTCCTTGGAAAGGGAATTACTCATCGTGGTTGGAACAAAAATCCAAACGTATGGCCCAAGAGGGAAAAACAGCTTCCAAACGTCAGAAAACCTTAGAACGTGAGTTGGAATGGGTAAGACAAGGAGCAAAAGGAAGACAGACCAAACAAAAAGCACGTTTAAAGAATTACGATAAGTTATTAAGTCAAGACCAAAAACAATTAGACGAAAAACTGGAGATCTACATTCCTAATGGACCACGTTTAGGAACTAATGTTATTGAAGCAGTAGGAGTAAGTAAGGGTTACGACGATAAATTGTTGTACGATAATTTAAACTTCAATTTACCACAAGCTGGAATTGTTGGTATTATTGGTCCAAACGGAGCTGGTAAAACCACCATTTTTAGAATGATTATGGGAGAAGAGACTCCAGATAAAGGTGAATTTAAAGTAGGTGAAACTGCTAAGATTGCTTATGTGGATCAAGCACATTCTAATATTGATCCTGAAAAAACTATTTGGCAAAACTTTAGCAATGAACAAGAATTGGTTATGATGGGCGGCAGACAGGTTAATTCCCGTGCCTATTTAAGCAGATTTAACTTTAGTGGAAGCGAACAGAATAAAAAAGTAAACATGCTTTCTGGAGGAGAACGTAACCGACTGCATTTGGCCATGACACTTAAAGAAGAAGGAAACGTATTGTTGCTAGATGAGCCTACAAACGACTTGGATGTTAACACCTTAAGAGCTTTAGAAGAAGGTCTTGAAAACTTTGCTGGTTGTGCAGTAGTTATATCGCATGATAGATGGTTTTTAGATAGAATTTGTACACACATCTTAGCTTTTGAAGGCAACTCGGAAGTTTATTTCTTTGAAGGTAGTTTTAGTGATTACGAAGAGAATAAAAAACAACGTCTTGGTGGCGATTTAATGCCAAAACGAATTAAATACCGAAAATTAGTTAGATAGTTTTTGATGAATAGTACTAAAAAAGCCTCGAAATTTCGAGGCTTTTTTAGTTGATATATTATTAGATTTATTAATGGTTGTCGTATAAATGACTTTCAGTAAAGTCTTTATAGATTTTGTTGTTATCGTCGGAATCTATAGTAAACGTCTGACTCAATTTATCACTTTCTTTTCTTAATAAATAAGATTTTCTCCATCCTAAAACAAGTAGTATTAAGAAGAAAACAACCGAAATAAATAGGGCAGTAACAACACTGATTTGTTCCATAATAGATATAAACAGAACTCTGGGAAATAGAATATATTCTAACATGCAGGTACTCGATTTGGTTAATAGCTATTCAAATATAAGCTTTATTTTTAAACTAAACAACTAGCCTCTAAAAGATTAAAGAATCCGAGTCAAACATAATAAATGGATTAATTATTCTTGCATTCATCATTTTCAGGGGGCTCAAGCTTTTTTATGCTGTTAAACTTGTCTGTTTTTTATAGCAACAAGAATGCTTTTTAGATTTATAAACTAGCACAGTACTTATTCTGTTTTCCTAGCTCTTCCTGTGCTTAAACACAAAAAAAAATGTTTAAAATCACCTTATTTAGAACGGAAAAGGATGATTTAAATCCAATTTATAAAACGGAATGGTACTAAGGATTTATGCAAAAGAACTTTCCTAAGCTTGACCATGTTTGAATAAATTCATGAATAATTAAAAGTTAACTAAATCTATTTTTTAAATCTTCCACTACTAATTCAATTTGTTTGTTTTTCGCTTTATTTTCTAACCTAATGGCAGGCGCTTGTCTGACCTCACAATTAGAAATAGCACATCGTTCGCAGGTAACTCCAACTTCCGTGTTTTTTATTTTTGAAGATTCTAAAAAGGCTAATTTTCTTTTTAACTGTTTATCAATTAATAATCCCACACTAATACTTCTAAAATAGGACTCTCTAAAAGGATCTTTTGTTGCCGATGACAAAACGAGATAACTCATATTATCACTTGGATAATTAGAAATCTGCATATCAAAAATATGCTCTTTATTACTGGTGCTAATGTCTTTTAAAACCTTTAAGGAAACCCAGCGTCTGCAATAATGCTCATTGGTTTCGTTTGCATGCGGTGAATGTTGATGCGATAAATGCAATTCTTTTTTAAGATGAAATCTTTCGGTTCCTTCACGATGGGAAAAACGTAAAAAGAATAGATTTTGAATGTTAAAATCTTTGGGCAATATGTTTGTCAAACGCTGGTAAAACGATTCCGGAGACGCATTGAAGGATTGTATGATATCTAAAAGCAACTTCTCATCAAAGGTTTTTTTACTAAAAAGTTTACTGAGTTTTTCTGTAATGACTGCTCGTGGTAATATTAGTGCTCCAGCAAAATAAGAGGCATAAAAATTGTTTAATACCTGATCAAAGTTTTCGAATTTAATCCAGGAAAAGGTGTAAAGACGTTCTTTAAAGTCTAAATAATTATAGGCTATCTCTTTGGCGTATATAAAGGTTTTTTGAGCATCGTCCATTTTACTGGCCAATAACAACGTTTTTGTTTTAGGCACAAAAACTGAACGAAGATTATCTAAAGCTAAATGTTTGTCTAATTCTGTTTCATTTATGGTATAACCATATTCCTCAATAAGTATTTCTTCTAGTTCTTTGGATGAAATTGATTTGGTTAAATCTATTTGATAAGCTTTGGCAAATTTAACAACACTTTGTTCTATGTCGTCAAAATAATTGTTGTTTGCTTCTTGAAATGAACGTACGGAAGCCAAATAAAAACTCTCACGGCTAAAATTATAGTTTTGGGCAATTTCTATTATGGTACTTATAAAGGCATTTACTTTTGCTGGGGCATTGGAAATAATATCAATTAGGTTGCTCTCTTTGATCCCGAAAAGTTCAAGGGGAATTTCCTTTAGGATTTTAGATTGTAAGATTTCGCCAATTGGAGCCAGATTCTTATCTAGCTTTAAAGAAACCATTTGATCGTAAGGCACATCTAGTTTCTCAGATAAGATAGCTATTTTATCAGGTTTTGGGTATTTTTTTCCCTTTTCAATTTCGTTTAAATAGGATTTTGATAAACCCGAAAGTTTGGATAAACCAAAGAGGGATAAATTCTTTTCAGTCCGCTTCTGTTTCAATTTTAAACCAAAAATAAGTTTAATGTATTCTTCTTCCATAAAACAAAGATAGTATTTTTTGCGTATTTGTTTATTTTGCGAATTTAATTATTTAGCGAACGTTCGCTTGGTTTTTTAAAATGTTTGTTTTATTATTGTAACTGAAAAACAATAACAGCATGGAAAACACAATATTAATTCAGAAAAAAATTCAATTCTCAGATGAGGTATCTCATTTTTATCCAGAGATCTTAACTCAAGAAGCTTTAGATTTTATTCGTGTTTTGCACGATAAGTTTAATAATGGTAGGTTGGAATTGTTGGCATCCAGAAAAATTCAACAAGCACTTTTCGATAAAGGTGTTTTGCCAAACTTTCCTGCGGAAACTAAAAATATTAGAGAATCCGATTGGGTTGCAAATTCTATTCCTAAAGATTTATTAGATAGGAGAGTTGAAATTACTGGACCCGTAGAAAGAAAAATGGTTATTAATGCTTTAAACTCGGATGCAAAAACCTTTATGGCAGATTTTGAAGATAGTACAGCGCCATCATGGGAAAATATTATGGATGGTCAGCAAAACCTAAAAGATGCTATAAAGAAAACAATTTCGTTTACTAATAAAGACAAAACCAAACAGTATAAATTACATGCTAAGACAGCAGTTTTATTGGTGCGCCCTAGAGGTTTACATTTAAATGACAAACATCTTTTAATTGGTGGAGAACAAATTTCTGGTAGCTTGTTGGATTTTGGTTTATATGTTTTTCATAATGCTAAAGAGCTCATGAAAAATAATACGGCTCCATATTTTTACCTTCCAAAACTAGAACATTATTTAGAAGCACGTTGGTGGAACCAGGTTTTTGAATTTTCTCAGGACTATTTAAATGTACCAAAAGGAACTTTTAAGGCAACTGTTTTGGTTGAAACTATTACAGCTAGTTTTCAGTTAGACGAAATTATTTACGAATTAAAAGATCATATCGTAGGATTAAATTGTGGACGTTGGGATTATATTTTTTCATATATCAAAAAATTTAGAAATCACGCTAATTTCACAGTTCCAAATAGAGACCAAGTAACCATGGCTTCACCGTTTATGGATGCTTATTCTAAGTTAGTTATACAACGTTGCCATAAAAGAGGGATTCATGCCATTGGCGGGATGGCTGCGCAAATTCCTATTAAAAATGATGATTATGCCAATATTATAGCTTTAGAAAAAGTGAGAGCAGATAAAGAACGGGAGGTTAAGAATGGTCATGATGGAACATGGGTTGCCCATCCGGCCTTAGTTAAAATAGCGCTGCAAGAGTTTGATAAATATATGCCTATAGAAAATCAGTTGCATATTAAGAGAGATGCTGATTATATTACTCAAGAAAACCTACTTGAATTACCCATTGGAACAGTAACCGAAGCAGGTATTAGAAAAAATATTAATGTCGCCATCCTTTATATGGAAGCTTGGCTACGTGGTTATGGCGCTGTTGCTCTATATAATTTAATGGAAGACGCTGCAACTGCTGAAATATCTAGAACTCAAATCTGGCAATGGCTTAAAAATGAAGTCGTACTGGAAGATGGAAGAAAATTCAATATCGAACTTTATATGACCATTTTTGATGAAGAAATTGAAAAAATACTATCAAAAATCGGACAAGAAAATATCGAAAACACCAAATTCGACCTAGCAATAAAATTATTTGATAAACTGGTATTGTCATACAAATTTGAAGAATTCTTAACAGAATCCGCTTATCAAAATCTATAACAATAAAAAATCCTGAGAATGCTCGAACACTCAGCAGGATTCAATTATTAATTTATAATAACCTAACGCAAAAGTATGAAAAATTTAGCACAATCAAATTATAGTTCTGCCTTGCAGACTGTAAGAAACCTTAAAGAAAAGTACGGAGAAACTTGGAACGCCATTAATCCTGAAAGCGCAGCTAGAATGGTTGCTCAAAACCGTTTTAAAACAGGTTTGGATATCGCAAAATACACAGCAGCCATTATGAGAAAAGATATGGCTGAATACGATGCAGATTCATCTAACTATACCCAATCTCTAGGTTGTTGGCACGGGTTTGTGGCTCAACAAAAAATGATTGCTGTTAAAAAACATCACAAAACCACAAATAAAAAATACTTATATCTTTCTGGTTGGATGGTAGCTGCCTTGCGTTCAGAATTTGGACCCTTACCAGATCAATCCATGCACGAAAAAACGGCAGTTCCCGCTCTAATAAAGGAGATATATGATTTCTTACGTCAAGCGGATGCCATTGAACTAAACGATCTATTTAAAAGACTTGAGAGAGGAGAAGATGTGCAAGATCAAATTGATAATTATGAAACACACATCGTTCCTATTATTGCTGATATTGATGCTGGTTTTGGAAATGAAGAAGCTACTTATCTTTTGACAAAAAAAATGATTGAAGCTGGAGCTTGTGCCATTCAAATTGAAAATCAAGTGTCCGACGCCAAACAATGTGGACATCAAGATGGGAAGGTTACTGTGCCACATGAAGATTACATCGCTAAATTAAATGCCATTAGATATGCGTTTTTGGAGCTAGGTGTGGATGATGGGATTATAGTTGCAAGAACCGACTCTGAAGGTGCTAGTTTAACACAAAAATTACCAGTTAGTCAAGAGCCTGGAGATTTGGCTTCCCAATATTTAGCTTTTGTTGAAGCAGAAGAAATAACTATTGATCATGCCAAAGAAGATGATGTTCTACTAAAACGAGATGGGAAATTAGTACGTCCGGTTAGATTGCCCAATGGTTTATATAAATTTAAAGAAGGCTCTAACATAGATCGAGTTGTTTTAGATTGTATTACGAGTCTTCAAAACGGAGCAGATCTTTTATGGATTGAAACACCAACGCCAAATGTGAAGCAAATTGCCCTTATGGTAAATAGGGTTAAAGAAGTTGTGCCAAATGCTAAATTGGTTTACAATAATTCACCATCTTTTAACTGGACCTTAAATTTCCGTAATCAAGTGTATGCTGAAATGTTAGCATTAGGAAAAGACATGTCTGAATATGATAAAAACAATTTAATGGATGCTAGATACGATGCTTCAGAGCTTTGTAAAATTGCAGATGAAAAAATAAGAACGTTCCAAACAGATGGTGCGAGAGAAGCCGGAATTTTTCATCACTTAATTACTTTGCCAACATATCATACTACAGCACTAGATATGAACAATCTTACAGAAGGATATTTTGGAGATCAAGGCATGTTGGCTTATGTTGAGGGAGTTCAAAGACAAGAAATTCGTAAAGGAGTTTCCTGTGTGAAGCATCAACGCATGGCAGGTTCAGATTTAGGTGATGCCCATAAAACCTTCTTTGCTGGAGATAAAGCGTTAAAAGCTGGAGGCGAGAAAAACACTTCAAATCAATTTGAATTAAAATCGGAAAACAATAAAGTTGAAGAAAAACTAACAGTGGTTGTCTAAATAAATGGTATAAATTAAAAAGAGGCTGAATGAAAAGATCTGATACTTTTCATTCAGCCTCTTTTTTATAAAGGGTATTCCATTTTAATATCACAACGGGCATAAGGGCAATTAGCTTCTACTGGGATTTCAACAAATCCAAACTTTTTATAAATATAAATAGCGTTTTCTAGTTTTTTGCTAGAATAGAGGAGGAGTCTTTTAAACTGCCGCTCTTTAGCAAAATCTAAACAGTATTGCATTAATTTTTGGCCTAGTTTATGACCACGGAATTCTGGAGAAACGGCCATTTTAGTGAGCTCAAAAGTGTCTTTTTTTTGTATTGGAATTAAAGCTACTGTGCCTATCACTTGTTTGTTTAGTAAAGCAAAAAAAATAAAACCACCTTTATCAATAATGTGTTTTTTAGGATTACTTAATATTTCCTCATCAATAGGTTCTACGCTAAAAAGGTTTTTTAACCATGCTATATTTAACGTGTAGAAATCTTTAGAGTACTCTGTCTTAAACGGAATGATTTCTATTTGCATGGGCTCTAATAAAGTCGGTTATTAAATAAGTAATTAGTTTCCCTACTTGAGTTTCAGTTTCTGGTGTTGGAGCAGCTTCACAAATGTGTAAATAGGTTGCTTTTTCATCTTTCCCAAAATAAGACACAAATTGTCGGGTTTCTTCTACCGAAAAACCACTTGGGGTCATGGCGCTACTTGGTATGTTCTGGATGGCATCGCAGTCTATTTCTATTCCGAAATAATTTTCTGAAATGTGATTTAGAGCTCGCAACATTTCACCTTGCAAAGGAGGTTTTTTTCTAATCTTCATGGCTTCGAAAGTTGTATAATCCAAGTTTTTGTTTTCATCTAGAGTTTTGAAAATATCCATGGACGTATAGTTTTCATGAAGTCCGAAAATGAAATATTTCTTTAAAAACCCTTCAGAATAGGCATATTTAAAGCCATTTCCACTATGTCTGCCTTCTTCTTTTCTGAAATCTGAATGAGCATCAAAATTAACCACATTTATGCGGGTGTTCAAGGCTAAAGAAGCTCCTTTTATGTTTCCATACGCATTGTTATGTCCACCACCAACAATGATTGGTTTTTTACCTGCTTTTACTATTTGATAAATACAATTGGATACTTCAGCATCTATTTTAGAAACCAATTTCCTTGCTTTTTCTATATCTTTTGCTTTATTTTGATCCAGTTTTGATAATTTTTCCAGTACCTTTTCAAAATTAAGATGTCCTAAAATCAATACCTTATCAGCATGTGTAAACGCATTATTTTGTATATTTAACAGAACTTTAATAGTGGCATCCCAAGCGGCCGAAGTCCCTGTGTTTCCATAGTTAGCGAAAACACCTACATCTTCTGGAAGACCAAGAATAACATATTCAACGTCCAAAGTTTTAAGTTCTTCGTATATATTAGAAATGTTGTTGAGCGTTCTTATATGTTCCCCAAATTTGGATTCACCTGGTCTTTTTTTTAAAAGCTTTTTTAATTTGCTAGTAGTGAATAGAATAAGATTGTTGTCCATAATAAAGTTTCCTCTTTAAAGAGCTAAAATTACATTTTTTAAATAATTTAAACTAAAACTAAAACTAATTTAATAACAAGTAACACAAACAAGAATGGAAAACAATAGTAATAATACAGGATTAAAAGTAGCATTAGGTATTGCTTTGGTGCTCTTTTTAGGAGCAGCTTTTTACTCTTT